>Ga0256830_1000029_pt1 | contig 128043 bp, 104 predicted proteins | sample 128326metaG_FD_190537 | JGI IMG/M metagenome (GOLD analysis project Ga0256830, IMG submission 190537) | Hydrothermal vent microbial communities from Lau Basin, Pacific Ocean - 128-326 | ecosystem: Environmental > Aquatic > Marine > Hydrothermal vents | place: Pacific Ocean: Lau Basin...
GAAGGGACCAAAGTGTTCGGCATGGGACCGGAATCGGCGTTCATCATCCGTCGGAACGGGTGTTCGGCATGGATCGGAATCCGTGTTCAGTTTGGTCCGGATTACGCAGATGGGGTTCGGCGAGCTCGGCCATCGCATGCGATATTGCCCGGCGTGCGCGCACTGGGACCTGGCGGAGCGCGGCTACACGTACTACCGCGTATACCACCAGGCTCCGGGCGTATATGTCTGCCCGACGCACGCGGACCCCCTCGAGCGATATCGCCGGGGCTCCCGGCCGACCCGGGGCGGGCCGAGGTCGGTGCTGCCCCTGGGGGAATCGCCGGACTGGACCGCCCGGCCGTATCCCCTGCCTCGCGACCTGCGGGCGGTGCGCGGCCACTTGGCGTACGCCCGCGTGGTCCGGGAACTCTGGGACACGGCCCGCTGCGGCTACGGCAGGGATGTGCTCGACGCAGCCGTGCTCTTGCGTCTTGCCGAACTGGGGGTCGATCTCTTTCGGGGCTGGCTTTACGTGAGGGCGGCCATCCGCGACATGATTTTCGAGGCCTGGGGCGAGCCGTACCTCGACGACTACTGCCGAACCACGCGGCACGTGTTCCGCCGCCACCCCGTACACGACGTGGCCTTGGTTGCCGGGGCTCTGTACGACCAGCCCCGGCTCGTCTGGCGGTGGTGTGACCGGATCGTCGTAGGCTCCGACGGCACGGATCTGCCTCGCGCGCCGCTACAGCGTCGGAGCCCCCTTCTGGCCCGGGTCGGGGCGCGCGATCAGGCAATGCGCCGTCTCGCAGCGATGTGCGGCCCGGGGCGTCTACATTGCCGCGTGTGCACACATGAGGACCCTCGTATCCGGCACATCTGCCGGGACATCCTCCCCGACGGGGCGATGTGGGACGAGTACACGATGCGGCTCTCCGCCGAGGGGCCTCCAACGTACTGGCCCCAGTACCCCGCCAACAACGGGGCGTACCGGCTGGCCTTAGAGCGGGTGCAGCGGTTAGGGACGGGGAGAGCAGTGGGTTTTTGAACCACGGGGAGAAAAGTAAGCGCCCTATGAACCGCTTCTGTTCGGGGTGACCTGGGCCTGGCATTCTCCGGACCGACTCGAGGAACTCGTTTCTCTGTCGGAAAGGAGGTTGGCATGGCCATTGTGGGCAGGTACCGGGTGAAGCGGCAGCGCAGGCGGCAGTTGGCGCGGGGGAGCGGGGCCGGGCGGGACCGGTTGGCAGTTGAGGCGGCGGGCGCGAGGTTTGTTTCGGTGGGCACGGTGGGGTCCCTGGGGTTGGGAGGTGGAGCCGTTGCCCCGGCCTCCGGGGTTAGCGTGTGGATCCATGGCCGCTACGAGGTGCGGGTGGGGTCGGGGTTCGAGGAGTCGACCCTGGCGCGGGTGGTGCGCACGCTGGAGCGGCTGGGATGATCGCGGTGCCGTCGGGGACGCGGGTGTACCTGGCGGTGGGGCCCACGGACATGCGCAAGTCGATCAACGGGCTGGCGGCGCTGGTCGAGACGCAGATGGGGCGCTCGGCGGTGTCGGGGCACCTGTTTGTGTTTTGCAACCGGGCGCGGACGATCGTGAAGGCGCTCTACTGGGACCACAACGGGTTTTGCCTGTGGCAGAAGCGGCTGGAGGCGGAACGGTTTCGGTGGCCGAGGATCGAAGAGGAGGTGTTGGAGATTGAGCCGCGGCAGCTCCTGTGGTTACTGAGCGGGTTGGAGATTGAACATAGAGGTTCCCATCTACGGCTTGCAGTATCTTCTGTCGACTAACGTATTGATTCAGGGGCTGCAAAACCAAAAACTTCTGGACGCGGGCGAACGTTTTTATGGTATAGGGTGGGGCATGGAAACGATATATTCTGCCCTTCCGAATGATATAACCGCCCTGCAGCGCCTGTTGATGGCTGCCCAAGAAGAGAACCGTGCGCTGACCGAAGAGAACCAGAAGCTTCGGACGGATGTTACGTTGTTGCAGGAGGAGGTGCAGTTTCTGAAGCACCGCCTGTTTGGTCGGAAGTCGGAGCGGCTGAGCGAGGCGGAGAGGAAGCAACTGCTTCTCTTCAACGAAGCGGAAGCCACGGTCGAGGCGGCCGGGGAAAAGGAAGGCGAGGGGGAAGAAAAGGAGATCCGGGTTTCCTCCCACACGCGGCGCAAACGGGGCCGGAAGCCGTTGCCGGCGAACCTGCCGCGGGTGGACGTGGTGTGCGACGTACCGGAAGACGAGAAGCGCTGCGGGTGCGGGGCCGAGAAGGTGCGGATCGGGGAGGAGACCTCGGAGCGGCTAGACATCGTGCCGGCGCGGCTTCAGGTGATCCGGGAGATCCGGCCGAAATATGCGTGCCGGGCGTGCGAGGGGGTGGAAGACGAGGGGCCGACGGTGGTGATCGCGCCGGCTCGGCCGCACCTGATCCCGAAGGGGAACGCCACAGAAGGGCTTTTGGCCTACGTGATCACGGCCAAGTTTGCGGACGCGATCCCCTTCTACCGGCAGAGCAAGCAGTTTGAGCGGATCGGGGTGGACCTCAGCCGGACGACCCTGTGCCAGTGGGCGCTGCAGGCAGCCGAGCGGTGTAAACCGGTGCTGGAGCTCTTGCGCGAGGAGGTACGGGCGGGCCCGTTGATCCGGGCGGACGAGACGACACTGCAGGTACTCAAGGAGCCGGGTCGAGCGGCGCAGACGAAATCGTACATGTGGGTGTTTCTGGGGGGACCAGCCGGGCGGCCTGCGGTGGAGTACCACTACGACCCGACGCGGGAGGGGCGGGTGGCGCGGGAGTACCTTCGTGGGTACCGGGGCGTGGTGCAGACGGACGGGTACCAGGGGTACGACTTTCTGGACCACCAACCCGACATCACCCATGCGGGGTGCTGGGCGCACGTGCGGCGGAAGTTTGTCGAGGCGGCGAAGGTGGTCAAGGCGGCCAAGGGGAAGACGCCGAGCACGGCGGCCCATTGGGCGGTGGGGCGGATTCGAACGCTCTATGCCATCGAACGGCAGGCCAAGGCCCAGGGGCTTGAGGGGGAGGCGCTGGTGGAGGTGAGGCGGGAGAAGGCGTTGCCGCTCCTGGGGGCGTTCAAGAAGTGGCTGGACAAGAAGGACGGGCAGGTGGTGCCAAAGAGCCTGTTGGGGAAGGCGGTGGCCTACGCTCGGCAACAGTGGCCCCGTCTGGAGGTGTACGTGGACCACGCGTTCCTGACACCGGACAACAACCTGGCGGAGAACGCGATCCGGCCGTTTGTGGTGGGGCGGAAGAACTGGCTCTTTAGCGCCACGCCGGGGGGAGCGTGGGCGAGCGCGGCGTTCTACAGCCTGATCGAGACGGCGAAGGCGAATGGGTTGGAGCCGTACCGGTACCTGAAGCACGTGTTCGAGCACGTACCGTACGCGAAGACCAAGGAAGACTACCGGGTGCTCCTGCCGCAGCACATGCCGGCAGACCTCTTTGCCCGACTTGCGCCGGGGAGCGGTTTATAAGGCGCTTACGGAGAAAAGAAATGCCGTTGAGGCAGTACCGTGTGCCCCCCTCGATCGAGCACTGGTATCCCCCCGCCGCATGGGCAGCCATGCGTGCGTATTGTGGCGGAACTCAATGGCAGCGGCCGGCCCTGTACGGGTACCTGGCCGTGTTACCGGTCCCCGTTACCCGCGTGGACTGGATGGCTGACGCGCTCGGGGTCGCACAGAACACGGCCATCATGTGGCTGTCTCGGCTGGAGAGAGCAAAGGTATTCGGGCAGCGCTGCATGGTGGTGCTCCCCGACGTCGCGGAGAAGCTGCGGATATTCTCGTGGGGACCGACCGGCCGGGAAATCGTGGATCTCATGGCATCCTTGCCCACGCCAGCCAAGTGCCCCCACCTCCCCCAGTACCGGCGGTTGCTCGCCGACCCCAATGTGGTGGCGGCCCTCCGGGTGGCTGCGGACGAGACGGGGGTGTCCGGCTTCCACGCGGCGATAGATGCGTTTGGTGCCTTGATGGGCGGGGCCCCTGTCCCTCGACAGCCCCAGGGCCTGGTACCGAAGCGGTATCGGGGCGGCGTCCGGTTCGTGCCGGGGCGTCCGACCCCGAATGTCCAGGATGGCACCGGGGGTTCGGACATGGACGATCAGGTGGAGGATATGGAGGAGACAGGATTGCCGGAACGCGAGCAGTCCGACGACGAGATGGCCCCCTCGTGCCACGGGGGGTTCCCCGTAGGTGACGGCGATGCGCCGGGCCCATCATCGACCGGATGTCCCCCCGGGCCTTCCCCTGGGGATGGCGTGGCCCGCGCCCTCTCCGAGGACCGCGAACTGCGCTGGTGGGTGCTGCGTTACGGGCTCGGCGAACACGTTGTGAGGGCGTACTGCCGGGAGTTCAGGGCGGAGGCCGCGCTCGTCCTACAGTCCCTGCGGTACGCGAGGTGGGACATCCTCCGAGGGCGGGTTGCCCCGGAGAAGGCCTTACGGGCCGTGCATGACGCGTTCACGGAGCACGGATGCTACCCGCCGCCGCCCGACTACCACGCGGCGGCCGATCTGCGCGGGGTGGTACTGGCAGACGCCCAGCGCCGCCGGGGCCAAAGCGACTCGTAGGCTCTGAGCTTGCGTCCATCCAAGGGAAAGGACTTCATCCGAGAGGAGCCGGACATCGCGATGACATCTGAAGACTTCGCCCGACATCTGCACGACATTCTCTCCCGGTACGGGATCGATGCGCCGACCGAAGAGTTCCTCGCCGCTCTTGCGGAAATGGCCACTGCCTATGCCGAGGCGGCGGGGCGTCCGCTAGATACGCCGATCCTGCCGGCCCGAACGGGTGGCGTGACCTCGGATCTGGTGCGTTCCTGGGGACTCGTCCCCGTGCGCGGCAGAGATTCGGCGGAACTGCGCCGACGGGCCATTGGGGAGTCCGCCGCCTGGGCCGTGCTGGTCTGCCACAGCTACACGACCCGCGAGGCCGCGGAGATTCTGGGGGTCACCGCGGGGGCGATTCGTGCGAGGATTGGTCCAACTCGGAGAAGTCTATACGGGTTTCGCTCGCTGGGGCGCTGGCGGCTTCCAAGGTTCCAGTTCATGGGCGACGATACCCTCCCTTATATTGAGCTCGTCTTACCGCACGTGCCCGAAAACGCATCCCCCGTGGCCGTACACCTGTGGTTCGTGGACCCGAACCCCGCCCTGGTGGACCCTGCCACGGGCGACCCCCTCAGTCCTCGGGAGTGGCTCCTTCGCGGCTACTCGCCCGAGCCGTTGCGGGATCTGCTTCGGCAGATGAAAAGCGGGCCCCGGAGCCCCTGAGGGCAGAGCGAGTGCGCTCACAACGGTTGGGTACGCTTCCGAGAGGTTCCTTCGGGTTTCCAGTGGGGCGAGAGTCGCGGTAGGGTGGTTCGCCGGAAGGCGGTCTGCCCCGGGGGTGTCATCGGAACCCCGGGGGCCGACGGTCGTGCCAGCCGGGCTTCCGAGTTCGGCGAAAACACACGGAGGAAACCACGGTGGCGATGCGAGTGGGGGTGTCCGAGGCCAAGACCCACCTCTCCCGGCTGCTTGCCGCGGTGGAGCGGGGCGAGAGAGTCACGATCACCCGGCGCGGCAAACCGGTCGCGGTGCTGATCCCGGCGGAAGCTGCGGAGGGGATGGATGGGGAGGAACTCGTTCGGGAGTTCGCCGCGCTTCGTGCGCGCACCCGGCCGACTCCGGAGTCGATCCGGGAACTGCGCGATCACGGACGGGATCGATGACCCCCCTCGTTGTGGCTTGCTCCGTGTCGGCGCCTGGTGCCTGGGGAAGAGGGGAAGCCGGCTCTTGAGCGGGTGCGGGAGAGGACCTGCGGGGCGGAGACTCTGACAAAGCCGTGGCGGCCAACTGGCAACCTTTCTTGCTGGTTTGGGCCGTAGCGGGCAAGGGGCGTTCCCAGATCGGCCTTCCCGTTTTTTTCATGCGGAGGTTGTGGCGCGCCACGGCATTTCCCACCCCAAGGCCCTGGTGGACCTGGCCCACCGCCTGATCGACGACACGCCTCGCTCTACAGCGTGAACCGCCTCACCGGGTACCTGAAGGCGTTGGGGCACAAGGTTCCCAAGTACGCCGTGGCCGAGTACCTGGAGTGGCTGGAGGACGCCTACTTCCTCTTCTCGGTCCACCTGTTCGACCCCTCGGCCGCGCGGCGAAACACGAATCCCAAAACGATCTACTGCATCGACCACGCCCTGGTGGTCTCGGTGTGGTCGGGAATCCGGGCGAACCGGGGCCGTCTCCTGGAGAACCTCGTCTTCACGGCCCTGCGGCGCGTGACCCCGGAGATCCACTACGTGAAGACACGCCGCGGCGCGGAGGTCGACTTTCTCGCCCGGCTGCCGAAGGGCTCCCGGCTCCTGGTGCAGGTGTGCGACGATCTGGCCGATCGAGCCACGCGAACCCGCGAGATCAGGGCTCTGCGCGAAGCCATGGAGGAGCTCGACATGCCCCGGGGCATCGTGGTGACCCGGGAACACGACGAGCAGGTGGAGACGGGAACGGGGCAGATCGACGTAACGCCGGCCTGGCGCTTCCTGCTCTAGCTCCCGGAACCCGCATAGGAGAGCCAGGGTCGGGCTCCCATCCCTCCGGCAGAGGGAACGGGAAGCACATCCCGCCAGCGTGCGGGCCGGCTACAGGAGAGTCGAATGATCACACGAATCGACGCGCGGGGACGGACGACCGTCCCCCAGGGCGTCCGGGCCGCGCCGGGGCTCGCGCCTGGCGACTGGATCCTTTGGTCGGTGGATCCCGACGGCACGGCCCGCGTCCGACGGTGTCACGAGGAAGACGAGGCATACCTCCGGTCCGTCGAGGCCACCCTGTTGGAGTGGGGGGAAGAAGCGGACGACGACGTGTACGGGGACCTACACGGTCGATGGAGTGAGATGAGGCATCAAAAGGGGGTGGTTAGGCGACCCAAAAACGCCGAGCGCCCGCATTGGTTCGGGGCAACGCGGGCGAGAAGGGGTGCGGCATGACGATCGTTAAGAAACCATCGAAGGCGGCCAGAATGTCCAGACACGCGAACCTGGCTGAGCAGTTCTTTAAAAAACTAACGCCCGAGAGGAGGAAGCTATGGGGGGTTGAGCAAGCAGAGCAGGGAAAGCGGGGAACAACAACACTCAGCATCTCGCACCCAGCCGGTCTTGTCGCATTGTCAGGGTTCCTGAAGAGATTGGCCAATAAACGGGCCAATAAACGGTCCGAGCCCTCCCCGGTTTTTTGTCGGGGAGAAGTGGCCTGGCATGAGACGCTTGTTCCATCAGCCCTGCGTCACGTCAAATCGCAAAACGAATTAGATTCAATAATATCGGTAGAGGACGCACTAGAAAAAGAGATAAAAAACCGGCTTGGGCATAGGATGAAGCGCTTCTCGGAAAGGCACTTCTCTGCCATTCTCCAACATTATGGCGTTCGAACGTCATGGATCGACTTGGTGGACAATCTCTTCGTAGCCGTTTGGTTTGCCCTGCACGAACGCCACACAGACGAGAATTCACAATGCTACTACAAACCGTCTTCACGTCAAACAGGTTGGATACATTTTATCCGTCAGAAGATAGACAGCCATCCGAAGCTCCGTATACGAGATCTTCGTTCGGAATATCATTCTCTAAGCCTTCGACCTCACGCCCAACACGCTATCACAGCGACCCGGTGGACGCGGCAACACTGGCGCCTAGATAATCTCGATTTGTCCCCGTATGTTGTGGCCTCTGTAAAAATTCCAAATTTGCCCAAACTTTGGAAACTTCAGGGGCACATGTGGTCTCAAGAGTTTTTCTTCCCCACCCCAAAACATGATCATACGTATTCAGTTCTATTAAGAAGAGAAACAGCGGACATACTAGACGCGGTTGCCAAAGAATTCGGGCTACCAAAACAACAATTAGGCAAGATTGACTTATACAAGCACAAGACATAACCATAGACTCGCGAAGAATTGTCGAACTTTTTTCGCCTTTGCGGCCCATTTACTTTAAATTCAATAACAGCAAAACCATCATTATCATTTTCTGCGCTGAAACGACGAAACTCGCTTGGCGGGTCTCAAGAAAACCCCACATAGCGATATAAAGCGTCCACAAGCGCCTTTACGGTTGTACACGTAGGAAAGGCCAGGGCGGGGTTCCTCTTCCTCCGGCAGAGTGAACAGGACGTACCATCCGCGAGCGTGTGGGCGGGCCCAGCTCGTGCCCGGAGGCGGTTTATAAGACGCTTACGCTTCCTTCCTTCGGCAGAACTGTGAGTCGAAAGCTGGTGGCACAGCCCTGCAAAGGCCTTCTGCAGACTCACACCAAGCGTTCTGACCGCCACATGTAGCGTTGCGCCATATTAATGACACTACATGTTGTGTCATCCCCCTTGACCTGGCGGCTCTTCGGCTTCAGAATGCTCGCAAAACGCTCAACATTTGTTCGCAGGAGCTAACGCGCGATGGGTGACGACACGTCTGTTTTACGGGTACTTTCGATCGACGGCGGGGGAACCAGAGGCATTTATGCCGCCGAATACCTCCGGATCTTGATCTCCGACGCCGCGAAGAGGGTCGGAGTCGAACCAGCAACGCTGGACCCAGGGAAAGCCTTTCACCTCATCGTTGGGACCAGCACGGGGGGCATCGTCGCGTGCGCGCTGGCAATGGGCCGCCCGCTCGATCGAGTTGTCCAGTTATACAGAGAGCACGCTGCTAAAATCTTTCCCGAGAGGATCCCTTCAATCCCCGCTGACCAGCCGTTCGTGACACTTCGCCATCCTTTGCAATCTTCGCGCAAAATAAAACTCCTGTGGCGATTTACGCGCAAGCGTAACGAACTCAATCGGCGGGGTCGCGTTGCTCTCCAAAGTGCACTGGAGGCCGAGTTCGGAGATGAGACGTTCCTGGGACTCTGGAAGTCTCGCCGTATCGCTCTTTGCCTTCCGGCTGTGAACGTGGAGAAGGCCAGCGCTTGGATTTTCAAGACCCCGCATTTGGACGGGTCTCGGGGCCGTGACGACAACTGCCGTCTCGTCGACGCTTGTATGGCCACGACGGCGGCCCCAATTTACCGATCTCTGGCCGCCGTACCCTCCGGCGACAGTGAACTCGACACCAACATCTTCGTTGATGGTGGTCTGTGGGCCAACAACCCGGTTCTTGTAGCCCTCGTCGAAGCTTTGCGCATGCGCGATTCGTGCGATCGCCCCATAGAGGTGTATTCGATGGGCACCTGCGCCCAGAGGGGCGGAGATTGCCTTTCCCTGGAGGAGGTAGATCAAGGTCCAATCTATTGGCAATTCGGGGGCAAGGCCGCCACGCTCGGTATGGATGCACAGTCCCACGCCTATGACTACGTGGCGAGGTTTTTGGCCAAGAGCCTCCCCGGCAAGTGCTCGGTCTTTCGTTTCCGAGGCGACACGCCTCCTGCATCGCTGTTGCCGTACCTCTCTCTCGACGAGGCGAGTCCGGCCGGGCTTTCCGAGCTCGTGAAGCAAGCCCGCCACGACGCGGATTTTACACGGAGCAAGGCGAACGATCCGAACGAACCCGAAAGTAGATTTCTTCCAAAGTTTCTTTCTGCAATCGCAGAAACCCGAATGGTACCGAAGGCAAAGATGTGCTCTTAAACGCGGAAGGAGAGGCCGATGTACGACTGCGCGGAACACGTTCTTGCGTACCACAACGAAGAAGTGACCTTGCCCCAGTCCGAACGGACGGCGATGCGGCGGCGCCGTGACGCCAACCGGAAGCGCGTGAAAACGGGTCTCAGGAAACAGGACAAACCGCTACCCATCGGGTTTTTGCCTCAAGGCTCCTACGCCATGAAAACGATGGTCCAAGAACCCGATAACGACTACGACATTGACGACGGTGTCTATTTTCGCAAGGAGAAACTCGTCGGCCCCAATGGGGGTGAGATGACGCCGTTGCAGGTCCGCCAGATGGTCCGGGACGCCGTTGACGATGGGTCGTTCAAGACGCCGCCAGAGGTAAAAAAGAATTGTGTCCGCGTTTACTACGAGGGTGGGTACCACGTCGATATCCCCTGCTACCGGGAGGTCAAGACACAAGGTTTCTGGGGCCGAGAAGAAATCCATTTCGAGTTAGCGAGTTCTTTTTGGAAAAAGTCGGATCCTGTCGCAGTCACCAAGTGGTTCGACAACGAGAATCAGGCCCAAAGTCCAGACGATACCAATGGACGCCAGTTGCGGCGTGTAGTGCGGTTACTAAAAAAGTTTGCGAGGAGTCGGACAAGCTGGAAGGGGCGGATCGCCACGGGATTCATGATTACGAAGCTCGTAACAGAATGCTATCAGCCGAACGCCTCGCGGGAGGATGCCGCCCTCAGGGCCACAATGATCGCTATCCGGGACCGGTTGCGAGACAGTCTGGAGATCCAGCACCCAGTGATCGAGGGAGAGTACTTGACCAAAGGCCCGAACGACGCTCGGGCCAAGTTTCTCCTCGACAAGTTAGAGGACGCCGTCAACAAGTTGCAGATCCTCGACAAACCGGATTGTACAGAAGAGGAAGCGCTTGATGCTTGGGACTCGGTGTTTGCCACTGATTTCTTTTCGCGACGGGCGACAACCAAAGATAAGGGAAGATCGGAGGGAGAGGCAGTCTCTGCCGCTGTGCTGATCGGTATGGGGAATCGAGCGCCCCGCGAGACACAAAAGCATGGTGGGGGACGGTACGGCTAGACCAATGGCACCGCGGTCGCCACTGGCCGCCATTCGTGTGGACGCGGCCGTCGAAGCTGAACGGGTTCTTCGCAAGCTCGCCGGATCAACGAGCGTCAGGCCTCTCAATGCCGGGAGATTGCACAAGTACCGCAATATCCGCCCGGCTCACGGCTGGCGATTCGAAGTGTCGTTCGAGGACAGGGTCCGGGAGATGGATCTGATCCTCCCCGACGACTTTCCGTTCTCCGCCCCCCGAGTCGCGTTGGTGACGCCTCCTCCGAAGGGGGAGGTTTGGCCGCACGTCGAAAGGAATGGGCTCTTATGCCTGCCAGAAACCGACGAAGCACGGTCGAGGGATGTAGAGCGCCTCTTGGAGCATGCGCTTTCGGACGCGGCAAGGCTGATTCGGGACTGCGTGACCGGGAATTATGACCCCGCGGACCTTCTAGAGGAGTGGGTTTCCTATTGGGCTCAACATTCCACATCGGACGTACCATGCTTCAAATCCATCCTCTCCTTGGAGCCGCCGTCCAGGCTAGTCCGGGTCTGGTGGGGCAGGAAGTTCGCTCTGTTCGGCGAGACTGACGAGACCGTTCGTGCATGGCTGACGAACCGATTCGGGCCATCTTCGAAAAGCACAGGGAGGCGGACAGAAGCCGCACTGTTCCTGTGGTTGCCTTCGCCTCTTCTCCCCAGCGAGTACCCCACCACGAATGGCGGGGTCCTCCGGCTGGCCAGACGCGCAGATCCCGCCGCAGCGAACGTCCTCAAGGAGATTGCTTCCGCACTACCGGAGAGGCTTGGGGTCGTGCTAGGCAGCCGAGCGACGGATGGACCTTCAGCGGTCGGCCTGACTTTGCCAAAACCTTCCTGCATGGCAAGGGGTACGAAGAGCTCAGCGTTAGTGGCTATCCCCGGATTTCGCCCGGGGAAAGTCCCGCCGAGTGTCAAAACCAGCATGTACCTCGGAGATGGCACGAAAGTCGAACGAACAAATGTTCAGCGAGTAGACAGCCGATGGGTCCACGGGAGGGACCGTGACAGATCTCACGAACGTCTCCGGTCTGCTCGTATCGCACTGGTCGGATGTGGATCCGTAGGGGGAGTTGTGGCCACCTACTTGGCTCAATCAGGCGTTGGATCTCTATTGCTGGTCGATCCTGAACCTCTCACACACAGCAATACGAGCAGACATGTCCTGGGGGCTGTAGATGTAGGGAAGAACAAGGCGACGGCATTGGAAAAGCGACTTCGAAGGGCGTTCCCCCATATTAAGGAAATGCAGGCTCTACCGTCCACTTGGCAGGAAGTTGAGTTTAGTAAACCTGGACTTTTGCGGAACTGTGATTTGATCATCTCCTCGGTAGGCTCCTGGAGAGTCGAACGCGCTCTGAACGAGGTGCACGTCTCTGACCGTGGACACCCTCCAGTGCTTTACGGGTGGCTGGAGGAGCACGGGATCGCTGGACATGCAGTTCTTGTTACTGGAAGAGGTGGGTGCTTTCACTGCGGATTCGATGAGACCGGAATGCCATTGCTGAGGGTAACGTTTTGGCCCGGTGGTGCGCCTGTCTACCGGGAGCCAGGATGCAGCTCCGCCTTTCAGCCCTATGGCGCTGTGGACGTGGCGCCTGCTCTCGCGCTCATTACCAGAACCGCGATTGACTATCTCCTAGGCGCCCTTGACTCTTCGATTCACAGGACTTGGATTGGTGACGGGATTGCCCTACAAGAAGCTGGAGGGGAATGGGATAAGAGGTGGTGCAGCAAAGTAGGAGAACCAGGTCCAGGCTGGTGCCGCACAGAGCAAGAATGGACAATCCGAAGCCAGTGCCCGGCGTGCATGGGGGTGGCGTTCCGGTGATCCAGTACCGTATCGCAGACTCCGGTCAAGTTCTCACATTCACCGACGAAGTTCTAGCCCATTTCTGGCGACATCGGCAAATTGGCTCCCAAAGACGTGAATCCGGGGGGCAGCTATTCGCGCGATTTGATCATCTTCATGTCATAGTCCTCAAAGCAACCGGCCCCAGGCGCCAAGACCAGCGGGGGCGATTCTTCTTCCATCCAAATCGGGGCTTAGAACAGCTGGAAATTCGCTGCATGTACAAAAAAGGTCTCCATTTTATAGGCGACTGGCATACTCATGAGGAAAGAATTCCGCATCCTTCCAGCTTAGATCTGCACAGCATTGATGAATGTTTTCGCAAGTCCTTGCACGACCTAGCCGGATTTGTATTAGTCATTGTAGGCACAGAGCCCTTCCCGGCCGGGCTACATGTATCATTACACAACAATAAAGGCATGACCATGCTAGACCTTGTCCGATGAGTGGTCCTCTTCACCGATCTGCTTGTTCCGCTTGTGACTCGCTCTCTGGAGGCGGGGCCGGCTTCGGGGCGGGGCCGGCGACCAACCCCCCAGGGCGCATACGACCGGATTCGAGACTACTTGCGGGCAAAGGGGCTCCTGGAGTTCTACGACCTCTCGCTCACAGAAGCCGAGGGGCTTCACGTCACGAAGAACCGCAAAGTCCTCCTCTGTACCCTGTCCCGGGTTGACGGGTTGACACCTTTAAAACCGCTACGCCCGGGACGTGATGCCATCGTCTCTGAGCCGCCGGGTCGGTTGAACCTGTGTGAATTTCGTGAGAAGTTGATCCCAACTTTCCAAGGGACATCCGGGTGCGCGGCGACCGGCCGGAATGAGGACAAACTTTATTTTTCAGAATCGACGGCAAGGAGGGTCGCTTTCGCCCCCGAGGACAAACTTTACGGGTAGAAGGCCGGCTTCGGGGAGAAAGTCAGGATAGGGGGTCGAAAAAGTCAGCGCGGATGCTCAATGCACCATATGTTGTGTTTAGAATACGATAGAACACAATATATTGTGGCATGATCGCCGAGAAGGGGAATAACCGACACCAGCGAGGGGGACCGCCGACCAGGACATACTTTATTTTACGTCCACACCTCTTGTGCAGGGAAAATAAAGTTTGTCCCGGGAAAATAAAGTTTGTCCTGAGAGGCCCTCGGCCGGATTTCCAGGGAAAATAAAGTTTGTCCTGGTCTCTGCTTCTGATGAGGGAGAGGTTGCGCCGAGGGTCAGTCATAGAGGCCTCAAACTGTACCGACAGCCTTTCGCTTCTCCTGACTCCAGGGGTCTTTGAGCGCCAAGCCCGGCGACTTCCATGAAGCCCCGGGCGACCTCAAGTCTCGCTGCTACCCCCATCCCTAAAACTGATTTTTCGAACTGCCCCGAAACCAGGCACTGGGATCTCGTCGCCAAAACGCTGGCACCCGAGGTCCTGCAACTTCGTTAATAGGTCGGCGTCGGCCCCTCTTTCCTTCTTCCCTCTCTTGGCTTCGAGCAAATACAGGGTCACATCAGCTGAACAAACATGCACCCATATACCATCAAATTCCTTGACGATGTCATTGTAGTGCACCTTAAATGCACCCCTACCGATCAAGTAGTATCCACCCTTTTTCCGGTTTGATTTAAAAAACTCCAACACTGCACTCGTCTCATGGCACAAATGCCCGCCCCCGAACTTTCCTGCGACCAACGAAGAGAACTCTTGGGATGCCTTCCTGGCCTCCCTCACTCCTTTGCAAAACACCCAAGGCAATATCGCCTCTCGATAGCGTTCCAACATCTCGGACCTTAGCTCCAGCCCGGGGCATCCCAAACAGGCAGCAGCGAGATAACTTGCCAAGCGGTGCAACATCCTAGAAAAAGAGACGGGTGCTTTTGTCGCTGTTTGTTCTACCACTTTATACAAAAATTTCTTGTCACCTCCAGAGACCTCTGTCCACGCCTCAGCAACCATAGAGACACCGGCATACAGCTTGCCGATAGATAATGCTTCGTACAGGTTTCCGCGTTCGTTGGGGTGGAGCAGAAATATTTCTATATGCCGTGCGTCCCGTGGCCATCTTGAAACATAGATACGATAGCGCTTGCCAATTCTATCACGAAACCTCCCGTACACCGACAGATCGCTTTTCGAACTCATTGGATGTGGAAGGGAGGCTATATATGAAAATTCACCGGCCTTTTTGCTATCGGCACCGGCATTCTCGAGCAGTTCCCCGACAATGTGTTCGACAACACTAGACGCTGTATCAGGCGTAGCCCTCTCAATTCGCTTGCCAAACCGCTTCTTCAGCCTGCTAAGTGTTTCGTAAATATGGACGACATTTGACGGTGTTACATACACTGTTTCGCAAAGGTATGCGCTCAGTGCTTCTAGCATCGCGCCACGCGCGTCAAAACGGTCTCTCAGCTTGGCTACAAGCCCAAACTCCTCATGAACTTGTAGCGCAAGAGCTACAGGGTCTATCAGCAACGACCTGTCAGTAAACTGGATGTCCAAGTAGCCGTATGAAAGTTCCCTCACGAGACCCAAAATATCGAATGCCTCGTTTAATTTTCCGTGCTTGCGTTCATCTTGTAAAGCCTCTATGTATGACTCCAATGCTGCAATACAGAACGATCTGAGTCCGTCTGGCCACTGCGCTCTCTGTACCCTCCAAAAGGCCAAACACACGGAGAATTGGTACCAGCGGCCATGCTGAATTACTTCCTGGCAATAGGGTCTACAACTTTCCGGAAAACCATCCAGAAAAGCATCCGACAACACTTTGTTCTTCTGCAACTGAAATACAACAAACCTTTCAGCAGCATACGTATCAAATAGGTGTGCGTACTGATACAACAAGAACCATAGCTTAATCAACTCACTTTTTGATATTTTTCTCCCCCCGACTTCCACCGAGGAACTTAGCCGAGCGTTTCCGCTACGCATGGACAGGATATCGACCAAATACATAAAGAGTGATACATACTCGAAACGCGTATGGTGCGCTGACGACAGGCCATGTGCTAACACCCCAAGTTGCCGCATTCGCGACAACCTGTCAAACTCCCCTTCAGATTTCAGACAATGGACAAGGTGTTTAAGCATCTCGTCGTAGGCGTGCCATCTCACTCGACCTAAGCCAGGTATCACTGCGTACTCAACATGGGGCTTACTCTTCGTGACACCAAAGCTGTCGCTCTGACCCACAGCTGGCACTCCCATACATGACTAAGTTTTCCAGGACCAACGAAAACCGGTACGCACTTGGCACGCAGATCGACCTTCATCGTAGAAGTTCTTGATTCCACACCGGCGTCGAGCGCTCGGACTTACTGCATGGGGTAGTTTGTTATATACGCGACGTTCCTTGCACATCATCCGCACCGGGAGGCGGCCGTCTAACACTGCGCCTAAGTCAATACGCCCACTCCTCGTGGGCCAACGGGGCGCGGTTGAGTTCGTCGCGGAGCGAGCGCCACAGGGGAAGAAAGCGGTCGAGCAGGGCCCGGAAGCGATCGGTATGGCGGCGCTCGATGAGATGAACCATCTCATGGACGAGAACGTACTCGAGGCAGTTCGGCGGCTTCTTGGCCAGTTCCACGTTCAACCAGATGCGCTTCGCTTCCGGGGTGCAGGAGCCCCAACGGGTCTTCATGCGGCGGATGCGAACGTCGGCGACCTCCACGCCGATCCGGGGTTCCCACTTGCTCAAAAGTGACGGCAGGCGTTCGCGGAGTTGGTGCCGGTACCAGCGGTAGAGCACGGCTTCCCGCTCGTCTCTGCCGAGGCCGGGTGGCACGGTGAGCCTAAGGCGCGAGGGGCCGGCGATCTCGACCTTGGGTCTTGTCGGTCGTTCTTCCACGTCGAGCCGGTAGCGGCGCCCCAGAAAGTAGTGGGTCTCGCCCGACACCATCTCGCGCTCCGATTGACGCTCCTGTTCCTGGAACGCCGCCTGTTGCCGCCGGATCCATGCGAGTCGGGTCACGACGGCCAAGCGGATAGCTTCGTCGTTCAGGTGAGCGGGGGCCGCCACGCGGACTCGGCCATTGGGGGGGTACACGCCGAGGTGGAGGTTCTTGATGCTTTTCCTTACGACCTCCACGTCGAGGCCGCTCACGCGCAGGTGTGTGCGGTCAGTACTCATGTTGGTTCTTCACGACCTCGAAGACGCGGTTCACGAGTTCCGGGTTGTCGCCCAGGATGCGCCGAATCGCCTTACGGACGAGCCGCTCTTTGATGGGGTGGCCCCGCCAACCATCTTGCCTTTGTTTGCGAATTTCCTGGTCGAGCTCAAGTGCCAGCTTTTCGCGTCGCTCCCAGCCCTGGCCCTGCTCGTCCTCCGCCGCTAGGGAGGCGCCGTCCAGGTTGTCGTACAACGCCCGGCGCCCGGGCGTGTTGATCGTGTCGGGGTAGGTGGCGCCGGTTTCGGGGTTTTTGATCTTTTTCGTGAGTTCGACGATCTGCTGAAGGTATTCCTTGTACTCGATGGCCTGTCTGCGGCGCTCCTCGATCAGTTCGTCGAGGAGTTTCGACATCTTCTCGTAGTACTTGGGGTTCACCGGCATCTCGTCGATGATGAGCCGCCGGACGTTGTTCTCGATGGTTTCGGCCACGGCCTCCGGGTTGTTGCGAATCCCCTCCGGGAGGCTTTCGATGGCGTCCTCGCCCCTCTGCACCACGAGTTCGATCAGAGACAGGTCATCAAAGGCTGAGATCTTCTCGCTCTCCTCGGCCCGGATGTAGGTGTCGAGCAGGTGGCGCATGGCGGGCTCCAGCATCTTCATGTCCACGTAATCGCCGCTCGCCAGCCGCACCGCGTCTCGCACGGCCTGGTAGTGCGCCACCTCCTCGCGGATCTCCCTGGCCTCCTCGGGCGAGTATCCGGCTTCGGCCATCTCGTTGGCCAGGTTCGCGTAGGCCCGCACGTACGAGGCAGTCAGCTTGTAAAGTTCCACCCGCTTCGGCTCGTTCCTCTTGATCTGCTCTGCGTTTCCGCTCTCCTCGGCGCAGAAATACCGGAGGTACGCCGCTGTGTCCCTCGGCGGCTCTACCGGTTCGCACAAAGCCTTCAGGGCTTCGCGCACCTCCTCCAGCCGATTGCGGGCCTGTTCCAGGCGGTCCTTGAGCAGGCCTTCCACGTCCTCCCGGTCGTACCCGTCGAACGCCTCGCCGGTGTAGTCCTTGATGGACTTCTCGAGCGACTTGAAGAGGTCCCGGTAGTCGATGATGTACCCGTACTCCTTGTCCTCCCCGTCGAGGCGGTTCACCCGGCAGATGGCCTGAAACAGGCCGTGGTCCCGCATCTTCTTGTCGATGTAGAGGTAGGTGGCCGGAGGCGCGTCGAAACCGGTGAGGAGTTTGTCCACCACGATCAGAAGCTTCATCTGGCCGGGTTCGTTCACGAAGCGCCGCTTCACCTCCTTCTCGAACTGCTCCACCTTGGTCATCGCCGTGTCTTCGGGTTCACCGAAGTGCTCGGAGAGCATCCTCCGGTACACCTTGTACCGGAGCAGTTTTTCGGTCAGCCCCTCGCCGCTTTCCTCCCCCTTCAGGTCTGCGGGGGAGGGCACGTACGAGGTGACGATGGCGCACTTCCCCTTGAGCGGGGTGTTCTCGAGCATCTCGTACACCCGGCAGGCCGCCGTGATGGAATCGCACACCAGAAGGGCGTTGCCCCGGCCGTCGGCCAAGCGGGGGCGGGTTTCCATGTCGAGCAGAATGTCTCCCACGATCTTGCTCAGGCGATCCCTCGAACTGAGCACCTTCTGCATGGTGCCCCAGCGCTTCTTCACCTGGGCCTTGGCGAGGTCCGAGAGCCCTCGGGTCTTGGCCTCGAACCACTGGTCCACCTTTTCCGGGGAGGTAAGTTGCTGGTCGATGTCTCGGGCCTCGTACCGGAGGTCGAGCACCACGCCGTCCCTCACGGCCTCGTCGTACTTGTAGGTATGGATGTACGGCCCGAACACCTCGATGCTCGTCTTCTTGTCGCGCGATAGGAGCGGGGTCCCCGTGAACCCGATGAACATGGCCCCGGGCAGGAGGGCCTTCATGGCCTGGTGGAGCTTCCCCGACTGGGTCCGGTGGCACTCGTCCACGAACACGAAGAACTCCCCCTTGGGTCGGAAGTCCGGAGGAAGGTGTTCGCGAATATCCCGGATATACGCCTCCACGTCCTCGTCGCTCAGTTCTGCCCCGGCCCCGAACTTGTGGATGAGCGAGCACACGAGCCACCGGGTGCCCTCGTTCAGCACCCGCACCAGGTCGGTGCCGCTCCGGGTCCGGTAGATGTCCTCCTCCACCCCCTTGAACACCTTCTCGATCTGCTCGTCGAGCTCGGCGCGGTCCGTGATGAGGAGCACCCGGCTGTTCGTCACGTTCTCGCGGATCCATTTGGCCAGCCACACCATGGTCAGCGACTTTCCGCTCCCCTGGGTGTGCCAGATGATCCCGCCCTCCCGGCGACGCACGCGGCCCTGGGCCGCCTTGACCCCGAAGTACTGGTTGTGGCGGCACACCTTCTTGATACCGCTATCGAACACGATGAAATCGTGCACGATCTCGAGGAGCCGATCCTTCCGGCAAAGCTGCGAAAGTTCCCGCAGAAGCACGTTGTTGCCCGCTTGCGGGAGGGCTTCCGACTCCTTCCAGCGCAACCAGTACTTCTCGGGCGTCTCGATCACGGCGTAGCGGAGCCCTTCGGTCTCGTTGCCGGCCATCACGAGCTGCACGGTGGTGAAAAACGGACGGATGAACTCGGCCTTCTGGTTGTCGAGGGTCTGGCGAATGCCCTCCGTGACCGAGACGGTGGAGCGCTTGAGTTCCAGCACGCCCAGCGCGATGCCGTTTACGTACAGAACCAGGTCGGGCCGCTTGGTATGGTGGCCGCGGACCGTGACCTCTTCGGCGATGGCGAACTCGTTGCTCTCAGGATTTTCCCAGTCGATCAGCCAGACCGTTTCGGTCTGCTCGCCCACCTCGGCCCGCACCCTCACCCCGTAACGGAGCAGTCCGTATACCGCCCGGTTCGCGTCGTAGAGCCGGGTGTTGCCGCCTAGGGCTGCGGCCTGGTTGAGCTGAAAAAGCGCCCGGTCGATCACCTTCTGGCGGTATCCCCGGCGAGTCAGCCATGCCCGCAGCCGTTCCTCCTCGACATTGCGGTTGTCCGGCCGGTCTCTCCAGTCGCCTAGGTACTCGTACCCCAAGGCGTCTTGAAAGAACGCCACCACCCGCGCCTGGACCTCGCGCTCAGGGTCCCCCACCGTGCTCATGCCTACGTCTCCACTCGGGCTTCCTGGATGGCCTTCAACGTGTTCCCGTTTTCGTCTTTCCAAGCGGTACGGCCGTTCGCGTTGCGACCGAGCACCACGGCCGCGGCCGTGGACGGCGACGAAAACCGGTAATCCTGGGTGAATAGCAGGCCGTCGTCTCTAGGCTCTAGAACGCCCCGTTCGAGCAGTTGCTTGCGGATGTTCCTCATGTACGGGTTGAACGCTTTTGACTCCTGGTGGCGGCCCATCGAGCCCTTCAACACCAAGAACCCGTCCGCGGCCTCGTAGCCCCTCGCGTCGGCCCCTTTCGCGCGAAGGAACAGCTCAACCGACCCGCCGTCGGCGCTTTCTTTGTTCTTTTGCGTCTCGGCCGATGCCGGCTCGAACGCGTCCACGCCGAGCAGAGGGAAGATCACCAGCATCTCGGCCAGAAACCACTCCGCATCGGCCCGGTCGGCCTCCGACAGGGGAGGGAGCGTCGGCTGAGTGCTGTTCTCCACCTCCCACTGGTTGGCCTCTTTGGCCAAACCGATGAGCCGGGCCTCCAGATACCTCGCCAAGGCTTTGTTCAGGCCCTCGTTGGTGCTGCTGAACGCCACGAAACGCGACCAGAAGTCCTTGTTCACCACGTGTTGCTTGAGGCGGTCGCGCAAAACGTCGGCTTCCCCCACGTAGATCTGGGGTGACCCTTCGTCGCTCTCCCCGGTGAGCACGTACACGCCCGGGTGCTGCAACTCTTCTCGCTTCAGCGCCCGGTCAATGTGGGCCCGGCTCGCCACCACGGCCCGGCCGGTCCAGTTGGATTTCTCGACGATGAGGAGTCCTTCCGGCACGCCGTCGGCGAGAAAGATCCGGATCGATGTGGGTCGAGGGGGGATGGTGGTCATGCCGCTTCCTCCGGTTGCACCAAGCGGATCCGGCCCGTAAGGAGTTCCTGCATCATGCCCCGCTTGATCCGCCTCACCTTATCGCGCTGGGCCTCCAAAGCCTTGATCTCGGCGTCCATGTCGGAGAGGACGGCGGCGATGGCGGTCTGCTCTTCGACCGTCGGGAGCGGCATTTCTACAGTTTCAATGTGAGCTCGTTGAGTTGCATATACCTTGGTGCCGGCGGCGAGTCTCCGAATGTGTTTTCGGAAAGGTGGACAGAACTGTAAATAAGCCTTGAAGCCGTCAGCCAGTACTGATTTGTCAAACCGTGCCGCTATAGTGTGGAGGCCAGCGACAATCTCATGCCCTTGTACGCCTTTAACTTCTAGCGCTTTGCCAACACCTTCTATGTCCTCCGACGCGTCAACCAGCACCAGATCGCCGTTTTCCAGCCGATCAAGTGATTTTGTCAGGGACCTTTGCAAGGTCGGGAGCGTCCTGGTACTTGGATTTAAGTAAACGTCAGAGGAAGTGTGTATGTCCCCATAATGTAAGTATTTTACGCTACCTGCATCAGACAGATCTGCCCTCGAGAGGGTTCCGTTTCGAAGAAACCTTACATGGTTCCCTAACCGCTTCGTCTCCCAAGGCCCGCGAAAGCCCGGCAGGCGGGTCTCGCCGGTGAGGAGCTGCTGCATCGCGGCCCGCTTGATGGCGCGTTTCTTGGCGATCAGATTGTCCAACGCCTCCAGCAACCCATCCACATCCGACAACGCCTCGGCGATGGCGCGTTGTTCGGAGAGAGAAGGGAGAACGAAAGGCAACCGAAGTAAGTCACGGCTATAGATTGCCGCGACGCTTGTCGTTCCCGTCGCCAAAGCGTGCAGGCGTCGAACCGATGCCTCTGAATTAAGTGCATAGTTGGCGTATTCGTTTGAAGCGACTTTTTGAGGGTCGAATTCCAATTTCATTAAGTTGGAATTATAATAAGCAACTGGAAGCCCGGAGCGCCATATGGCAACCTTGCCGACCAGTTCTGGCGTATTTCTGGTATTTAACAAGATATCACCCTGGCGAAGGCGGTGATTATCGTCAGGAACGACCCCAGAAGCTATGAACTCGACCTTCGATAAATCAAAACGCCCACGACCTACATTTCCCATTTTTATCAATGGGAAATCCGTATCAGTTTCTTGGGTCGGATAGTTGCCGCCGAGTCTGCCTCGAACTAAGACCTCCATTAGCGGTTTTATATCCCAGTCTTTGGGGATAACTCCAACCTCTGTCTTCTTGTAACCAGGTGGCGCGTCCCGGGGGCCACGCTCCTCGCAGGATCGCGTTGCGGCGGGCCCATTTCGCTTGGTCACCTCGCTGCCCATTAGAACACCAGTCCCATCTTCTTCAGGTGCGCCTCGACCTTGGCGCCGAGCGCCTCGACCTCGCGCTCCAGCTCCGGGAGCGGCCTGGCGTAGCGGTCGTCCAGCTCTTTGAGCCTCCCGACGAGCCGTTGGATCAGGCGCTCCACCTCGTTTTCGATCGCCGCTCTCAGGCTGGCAAACCATTTGTCCTCCACGACCAACGTCTTGATTTCGGCCTCGGTGAGCGTTCCGTAGCGGGCCAGCACCTTCTGGCCCAATGCCTCTCGGGCCTTCTTTACCGCCTTGTTTGCTACGGCTTCCGCCTCCAGGAGTTCGAGGGCCCGCTGCAGGGCTTGGCGCTCGTCATCGTTCGCGGACTGTCCCTTGATGGCCTTGAGGCGGGCTTTTACCGTAGAGGCCGAAACCTTGCCGGAGTCGCTTCGCACCTCCTCCAGCAAGTCTTCCCCATCTTCCCCGGCGGAGGCTTGTTCCTCCAGATATTGCTCCAACTCCCTGGAGGCCGCATCGGCTTGGGCCTCCAGGCGTTCAAGCCGGGCTTTTTCCTGCGCGAAGTACCGCTCGATCACGAGGTCCGGAGGGATTAGGTCCATTTTGTACTTCTTGGCCGCCCGTCCCTTGCCGACGACCAAATCGGGCGACTCCTTGATGTTTCTCGCCTTGTCCTCGACGACGGGCCTCGGCTTTGCCGCGTCGGTCCAGCCGTCCGCCGCGATGAGGTACACGTCGTCTTGCATGACCTCCGCCCAGTAGTCCATGAGTCGCTGGTATATGTCGTAGGGGTCGAGAAGGGGGAGGTCGGCAAACCGCGCCAGCAGGTCTTCGGAGATGTCGCGGATGATTTCCTTGGGGGCGTCGTCGATCTTGATTGCCTTGAGACGCGGCGCGTGGGCCTCGCGCCAGGCGTCGAACATCCCGAGCACGCTCTCCCGGAATGCGCGGACCTCCGCGTAGCCGAGCAGGGTCTCCTTGATGCGCTCCGGGGCCACCCGAATCTCCAGGTAGCCCGGGCGTCCGGTCGCCTGGAATAGGGTCTTCCGGACGGTCGGAAATACGCCCCAGTAGTCGGCGAGCGCGTCCACGTCGCGCTCGGGGATTCCCCCCCAAAGGTGCGCCCCCAGATCCTCGATGTCTTCGGGTTCGCTCGAGTCGATGTAGCGCGGGATGTTCAGGTTGTAGTCGTTCCTCGGGTCGGCGATCTCGGCCACGGGCACCATGCGCGAGTAGCCCGGAATTTCGATCTGTTTGGTGAAAACGTCAACGATTTTGTGGATATCGCGCTCCCGCAGACGGTTCTTGTTGCCGTCCTTCCGGTAGTCCTTGCTCGCGTCCACCATGAAGATGCCCGAGCGAGTGTGGGCGTTCTCCTTGTCGATCACGACGATGCAGGCCGGGATGCCGGTGCCGTAAAAAAGGTTCGGCGGCAGTCCGATGATGCCCTTGATGTAGCCACGCTCGACCAGCTTTCGGCGGATGTCGGCCTCGCGGTAGCCGCGGAACAGCACCCCGTGGGGCAGAATGATGGCCCCCTTGCCGGTGCTCTTCAGCGACGCGATCAGGTGGAGCAGGAACGCATAGTCTCCGTTTTTCTCGGGGGGAATCCCCATCTCGAACCGGCGGTGGGGGTCGTTCTCCGGGGCGAGGCCGTTTGTCCATGCCTTGGCAGAGAAGGGCGGATTGGCTACCGCAAAGTCGAAGCGCTTGAGCCCGCGGCCCGTATCATCCTTGAACTGCGGGTTCGACAGCGTGTTGCCCCGCCGGATGTCCGCCGCGGGGTGGCCGTGGAGGATCATGTTCATCTTCGCCAGGGCCCAGGTGGCCACGTCCATTTCCTGGCCGTAGATGGCGATGTTCGGCGCGTTCGACTCGTCGGCGGCCTTGATGAGGAGCGACCCGGACCCACAGGTTGGGTCGTACACCGTGGGCTTTTCGATCTGCGCCGCCCGCTCGATGCCGATCACCTTGGCCATGATCCGCGACACCTCGGCCGGGGTGTAGAACTGCCCCTTGCTCTTCCCCGACTCGGTCGCGAAGTGCCGCATCAGGTACTCGTAGGCGTCCCCCAGCAGGTCGTCGCCCTCGGCCCGGTTGGCCCGAAAGTCGAGCCCCTCGAAGATCGCGATCAGCTTGGACAGGCGGTCCTGCATCTCCTTTCCGCTGCCCAGCTTGCTCTCGTCGTTGAAATCCGCCTGGTCCACCACGCCCTTGAGATCGTTGGCCTCGGCGAACCGGGCGATGATCTTGTTGATCTTGTCCCCGATCTCCTTGTCGCCCTTGAGGCGCGCCATGTCGTGGAAACTGCCGCCTTCGGGGACCTCGATGACGGCGTCCGGATCGCCGGCGTACTTGTCGGTGACGTACTTCATGAACAGCAGCGTCAGGACGTAGTCCTTGTACTGCGAGGCATCCATCCCACCCCGCAGCTCGTCGCAACTCTGCCAAAGAGAGCTGTAGAGTTGGGACTTCTTGAGAGCCATCCGTGACACCTCCTCCTAAGCCAGATCGTTGACCAAGCGAAACAACAACGGCCCCGCCGGCGGAATGGTTCCGCCGGGCGAGGCCGTCGAGTTGGCTACATGGTCGAAATCGCGGTCACCCCAACCCCCTCCGCAAAAGTCGCGGCGAAATCGTACCCCGCGTGGGCTTCCCTTGGCAACGCCATGCCCCGGGGCACCCCCGTGTGCCTCAGCCCATCACAAGCCCCGCACCCGGATAGGGAAGGGATGCCTCCTTCATACCGCCCCCTCCGGCTCGGTGGAGCGCGCCCGTCGCCTCCGTGGACTACGCCGGGGCTTCCATGTCAGGGCCTTGCTCTCAGATCATTTGGCCCACTCCCGGAGGCGGCGTGCGCATTCGTTCTTGGGCAATCGGCGTCCGTAAGCGAGCATCTGGGTTAGGGCTTCAGCCGCTCTGCGCTTCGGGATCACTCCTTCCCGCACCATCTCGTCCAAGAGCCACAAGGTGCCGTGGACCGTGACACCCTGCTCCTCAGCGGCCCGTCGGAGGTGCTTGTCCCCCGTAAGAAGCGGCGCGCCCAACGTCCTTGCCAGCACGAGAGCGAAAATGTCATTCGTGGACGCGCCAGGGTAGCGGGGAATCAGATCGACCACTTCCTGTACCTGCTGCGACGAGAGTCCGAAGTTCTTGAGACCCAGACTTTCGAGAGCGGCGCCGTCGGGCTCCAGCAGTTCATCGATGATGACATCAGGGACCACCAGGCGAACCCCCAGCCGGAAAACGTGTTCAATCACGTCTCCCCGGTGCAGATCGATCACGATGTTGGCGTCAACCACCCACACCGGCGGGGAACCCATTGTGTTGCTCGGCTTCGTGGCGCCAGAACTCGGGCAATGGCATTCCCAACAACTCCTCGGCCCGCGTTTCGGAGATGAGGTCTTCCGTCAAGGCCCGAACCACCATCCGTTTCATACGCTGGGGTTCCTCCGGCGGAAGGGCATCTCCAGGCTCGGTTTGGTGCCACCCGTTCCTGCGGAACTCCGCAAACAGACGCCAGGCCACGGAATCCGAAATGATCCCGAGATCTTTGGCCCGGTAGATCCACGCCTGCATGCTCAGGCCGTATTTATGTTTGAGCAAGTGGAGCTCGTGAAAGCCCAACCGGTGTCGCTGCCGACCCAGCTCACGATAGGCTGCGGCCTTTGGTACCAGGAAGGCGCCAGCGAACCGGTTTGCCATGCGTTCCTCGCCCTTCTCTTCGGCCGTATCGGGAAGCAGATGCCCCAACTCGTGGGCCAGACTGAAACGCTGCCGGTCTCCGGGGAGCCCACGCTTGACCACGATCACCGGGGCCTGGCCATCCACCCACAGCGTGAGGGCGTCGAAACCGGGTGGGGCGTCCACCAAGCCGATCTTGATGCCACTGTCCTCCAGGAGTTCGGGCAGGTTCTCTAAAGGGCCTCGCCCCAGCCCCCAAAGCTCTCGTACCCGCTCGGCGAGAGCCTCCGCGTCCTCGGGGCTGGCCGCCCGCCGATTCAGGTCGTCAGGGAGGGTCCACCGGGGCATTTCGTCCGGGGGAAACAGCCCTTCCACCGCGGTGTAGCGTTCCAGCCATTCGCGGACCTGTTCCAGAATCGCCTGTTGAGCCTTTTGCCCGAGGGACGCGCGCCGCCGGTACACCGGTTCGCTGATCCGGACCGTCTGCGGCCGCAGAAAAAACTCCACCCGTACGCCCAGCGCCCGGGCAAGGCGGATCAACACGCTGGAACGCGGCACGGTCAGGTCGCGTTCGTACTTGGAGATCGCCATAGCGCTGACGCCGGCCTTCTCCGCCAGTGCTCGTTGGCTGAGCCCCGCCATGCTCCGCGCCGCCTTCAGCCGTTCTCCGATACCCATGGCATCCCTCCTGATGGTTTACACTATGCCTTTATGTCTTGCATTTGTAAACCCATCGAGGGGACATACAGTTGCGGTTTGAGAGGGCCCGTGGGACCGGCGCTTCCTTCGTAGGTCGCCGCCCTCCGGTCCGGCTACTAGCGCTTCCCGGCCCTCCAGCGCGAGTTCGCGCGGCACCTGGGGCTCCCGTGATGGGCTGGGAGCTCTTTCCCTTCTCGTTCCGGGAGCTCCTCGATTTCAGATGAAGGAGCATGGGATCTCCCGGGGTCTGGTGGTGACCCGCACCCAGGAGGAGCGCGTGGACCCCGACGCCGGTCGGGTGGATGTGATCCCCGCGTGGCGGTTCCTGCTGGAACTCCCGGAGCCCTGAGCTCCTACGTGCCGTCAGGGCGGTGGTGCCCCAGCAGCGACGACAACGCACGGTGAAGAGGGATGCTCCGCTCCAGGAGCCAGGCGTAGCTTCCCGTGCGGACGTCGGAAGCCCGCGGAGAAACCAGGGCGAAGCTGCTGCCGCTCCACTCCGCCTCCTGCCCCACGGCGGACGCCAGTTCCCCGGCCCTGGCGCGCACCGCTTCGTATTGCTGCGCCGAATCCGCCGCCGACCGGAAGATCACGAAGATCTTGGCCACCCCGGTGCGGAGCGAACACGAGGCTGTCACCCGGATGCCCGGTATCTTCCACGGCAGCTCCACCCAGTTCCGGGCCGCCGGTGTGGGCAGGGGGAGCGGGTAGCCCTGCTCCTTGGCGAAACGGTTGAACCCCTCCCAGTACTCCAACCAGTCTTCGTAACGGCTCTCCCCGGCGCCCCCCGCCGAGGCCCGTCGCACGGCCCGGGCCCACACGTTGGGCCGGCAGATCACCTCGAACCGGGGGGCCACGGGCGACTCACCGATCTGCCACAGCGTCAACTCCACCCCGAAAAACGCGAACCGATCCTCGGTGATCGGGAAGCGGGAAAGGGTTCTTTCCGGCTTCCGGACAAACCGGAAAGAAAAGTTGTCAGTTGTGCTTCAGGCGAGCGGCCCCCCAAGGGATGGGGGCGTGAGGGGAGTGGCCCGATTCGGTATAGCCCCTATCGGTTGACGGATGGGGTGCCCTGTTTTACGTTCTTGCCAACGATCGACTTCTCGATGTACGTCTCCTCGGAGGGCGGCCCATGGAGACCACGATCTCTTCGAAATTTCAGGTGGTGATACCGGCTCCGATCCGGAAGGCGGCCGGCCTCAAGCCCCGCCAGAAACTCCAGGTCTTCGAGAAGGGGGGCATCGTGTACATGGTGCCCTTGCAGACCCTCGAGGAACTTCGGGGAGTTGCGAAGGGCTGCGACGTTTCCGGCTATCGGGACAAAACGGACAGACTCGGATGAGGGTGGTTGACTCCTGCGGGTGGCTCGAGGTGTTCACCGACGGGCCCGCCGCCGACGCCTATGCAGAGCTCCTCACACCCTCCGAGGCCCTCTTGGTTCCGGCCGTGGTGTTGTACGAGGTGTACAAGGTGCTCGCCGCAAAGGCGGGGGAAGAGGTGGCCCTGCGGTGTAGCGGCTTCATGCAACAAAGCACCGTGGTATCCCTCGATGCAGCCCTGACCCTGGAAGCCGCAGACCACGCCCTCCGGCACGGATTGGCGATGGCCGGCGCGATGGTGTACGCGACAGCCCGGCGGCACGGGGCGGAACTGGTGACGTCGGATGCCGACCTCCGGGGTCTTCCAAGTGTGCGCTTCGTCGCCAAGTGACGCCCCGTTGTCTCGAGCGCACTCCGTACCGCCGCACCGCAGCCGCGGCAACAGGGGCCCCCGGGGGAGAGGGTCCCCCTGACTCCGCGCCGGGCTTCGGCACCGTGGCGCGGACCTACGCCAGACAAACGGTGCGATCCGGGGCCGTACGGCCTGCGCACCCCGGACGCGATCCACTGCGCCACGACCTTCGCCGCCGGATGCGGCGGCGTCCTTCCGTGACGGGACGCACGAACTCCAGGTTTGCTTCGCCGCCTGGAAGCACCAGGACCACTCCGGTGTCGTCGCTCCGGTCGAAGGAACAAGGAATCTCCCGGGGTCCGGTGGTGACCCGCACCCAGGAGGAACGCGTGGACCCCGACGCCGGTCGGGTGGATGTGATCCCCGCGTGGCGGTTCCTGCTGGAACCGCCGGAGTCCTGAACCGGCGCTCGCAGGCCCACCCAGGCGAGCATTCACGCCTCGGGGCTGATGAGCCGCAGCTTGGGGAAGTAGGTGCGGTACCGGCGGGGGTCGCGGGTGACGAGGGTGAACCCCGCCACGGCCGCGTGGGCGCCGATGTAGAACTCGGGGAGCGGCGCCGTTCGGGAGCCGCCCCGCCTCCGGTACGCGAGGAAGGCCTTCCCGGCCAGGAACGCCGCGGGCCAGGGAAGGGGATCGCGGCGAAACGCATCCCGCGGCAGGCAGGCATCCAGATCCTCGATCCGGTCGAACCCGATCCCCACGATCTGGGGGACCGGGATGCCGGTCTCGGCCTCGAACTGCCAAGGCCAAGGCAGCGACCGCGAGAGCCGCGGTCATGCCGGCCTTGAGCGCCGGGTCGCTGCGGGCGATGAACCCGCGCTGCACGACGGTGTCCCGGCCGGTCATCCCCCGCCGGCTCTCAACGAGCTCGCGCCACACCGGCCTTGGGGTCCAGGAGGCCCTCCACCGTCTCGACCAGTGGGATGCCCTGCACGAAGAACTCCCCGTCCCACGGCACGGCCGAGCCGTTCCCGTACACCCGGTACTGGTCGCGGAGCAGGCACCACCGCTCCACCAACAAGTGGAGCTCGATGGCGGCCAGGGGGCGGCCATGGGATGCGTCTGGAATGATGAACTCGGTGAACGCCGGTCCTCCGAGGCCCAGCCGTCGGGTGACCAGCACCGAGTGGGGGAAGATGCCGAGCCCTTGCCAGAAGTAGGGGGCGTCGCGGTCCGCGTCAGGATTGGGAAGCCGGGGGGCACCCGGAAGTCCCGGCCGATCACCTTCTCCTCGGGGCAGTAAAGGCACCGGTGGAGCCAGTCCCACAGCGGGGTGGCCTCCCCGTGCTTTCGCTCGTAGTCGATAATGATCTCGGGCAGGCCTAGGACGGAGATGTCGTAGAGCACCTCCTCGCCCTCCAGCTCCCACCCGACCCGGGGCGAGGTACCGAACGGCACGGCCGACACGTTGTCGGGGTGCTGAGTGCCCGTGACCGTGGGGATCCGGACCAGCGGGGCGTGGGGGGGGACGGCCCTGGACTTCCGGCATGGGGCTCCTTTGGGCTGCGGGGTGCTTCCCTACCGGGCTCACGGTCTCGCCAGCCAGCCGACCACGGGGGAGAGGAGCCAGAAGAGCCGCTCCTCCGCTCGTCTGGCGTGACCGCCCAGCCCCCACCGCTACCGGGCCGCGACCGGAGCCTGTCCGGGCGAGGTCCGGGCCCCTCGCTCCTTCCCGGTGGTGAAAGGGGACTTGGAGTGGGGAGGGTGTTGTGGTAGGTATCGCGGTTTCGGTGGAGGGGAGCGGCCATCCGAAACGGGAACCGGGACCGGCGGGGTGCCTCGGACGAAGAGGGGCTCCCGGGCGAGGTCCAAGCGAACGGAGGGATTCGGGTCATGCGCAGGCGGATGGGTTTTCTCGTGGCGGCGGCGCTCATCGTGGCGGCACCGGCCGGCGCGGCCAACGTGGCGGGGCTGGCCGCGCCCCTGGGGCCCGGCAAGTTCACGGTTTCGGGGGTCGTGGCCTATGGCGAGCAGGACGTGGAGGACGGGTCGGCCGACGAGATCTCCACCCGCCGCATGCTGGGCCGGGTCCAGGTGGGCGTAGTGGACGGGCTCGATCTGTACGGGTTCCTCGGGTTCTCCGACATCCAGTTCCAGGAGGCGGACTTCGAGGGCACCCTGGGCGGGCTCGGGGGGGTGGGGGCCAAGATCGGGGTGCTGCGCTCCGGTGACGTGCGGGTGGTGGTGGACCTGCAGGCCGAGTTCGACCGGTCCGAGGACGGGTCCCGGAGGGTCCGGCACCAGGCCTACCACCTGGCCGGCTATGTGGTCCGGGAGATCGGGGCCGCGGGCACGGTGGGGTACATGTACCCCTACGCAGGCCTGCGGTTCACGGCCAGCCGGTACGACGGCAGCGGCGTAGACGACTACCGGCAGGACGGGTTCCTGGGGGTGTTCGGCGGGGCCGACTATTTCGTGAACCCCAACGTGTACTTCACGGGCGAGGTGCACCTGTTCGACGAGACCAGCATCTACATCGGGGTCGGGCACCGGTTCTGACACCAATTTGCGATCAAGGTGAGCTCATAGAGGGGCGATTTGGGGGCCGTTGGTCCTCCGCCGGAAAAGACGGCCTCGCCGAAACCGCTATGGCTCGGTCTGCTGCGGCGCGTGAGAGCACGCGCCGCGGGCGCTCCCCTGCGCCGAGCGGCTGGAACGGCTCGGCCGTAGCGCTCCGGGCCAACGGCCCCCAAATCGCTGGCTTCGAATGCGACTTGGTATGACCCCCCAACGGAGGCGAAGATGAAACTGTTCCTGGACACCGCGAACATCGAGGACATCCGCAGCGCCGTGGCGCTGGGGGTGGTGGACGGGGTCACCACGAACCCCACCCTGATCGCCAAGGAGGGGCAGCCCTACCGGGAGGTGCTTGCCGAGATCTGCCGGATCGTGGACGGCCCGGTCAGCGCCGAGGTGGTGGCCCTGGAGGCCGACAAGATGGTGGCCGAGGCCCGGGACCTGGCGGCGATCCACGATCAGATCGTGGTGAAGGTGCCGATCACGGCCGACGGGCTCCGGGCCGTCAAGCGGCTGGCGGCCGAGGGCATCCGCACCAACGTGACCCTGGTGTTCAGCCCCACCCAGGCCCTGCTGGCGGCCAAGGCCGGCGCGAGCTTCGTCAGCCCGTTCGTGGGTCGGCTGGACGACCGGGGCCACGAGGGCATGGCCCTGATCGAGCAGATCGTGACCATGTTTCGAAGCTACGACGTAGACACCGAGGTGATCGTGGCGAGCGTGCGCCACCCCATGCACGTAGTCGAGGCGGCCCTTCTGGGCGCGGACGTCGCAACGGTTCCCCACAAGGTGTTGACCCAGATGTTGGGCCACCCCCTGACCGACCTGGGGATCCAGCAGTTCCTGGCGGACTGGGATCGGTACACCGGCAAAAAATAGAAAATTTGTTCACCAAGACCAAACACTTCCGGGGTTGCGGCCCGGTTTCGAGCGGTGTCTCCGACGAGAATGTGCCGATTTTCTCAATATCTTTGAGGCAAAAACCGCTTGACACCCCGAAAAGGGGGCCGTTATCCTTGCGCCGGTTTTGGGACCGAGAAACGGTGGTTCGTCCGCGCGCCGGGCGGCCGGGAGGATGCTCCGCCCCCGGCTCCGCCGTTTCCGGGCCGGTTTCTGTTCGCTCGGGCCGCTGTTTCGGCCCGGCAGTTCCCAAGTGTTTGGGGTTCGGCGAGGGGTTACCGCCAGGCCGTGTCATCGCGCCCCGCGGATGCTGCGTCACAGCATCCCGCTCGTTTCCTCTCCCCGAACGGACCGGTTGGTTCAGGTCTCTTCCACGCGGGATCGTTCCGCGCCGGAGCCCCGGGCTCCGGCGGCGGTTTGCCGAGACGGCAGCCCACTAACCCCATCCAGGCCCGTTCGGGCCGCCACAGAGGGAGGAGAACCATGGCAAAACTCGAGCCCCGGCACGTCCCCTCCGACCTGGAAATCGCGCAGAACCACAAGATGAAGCACATCCGGGAGATCGCCGAGAAGGCGGGGCTCCTGGAGGACGAGCTGGAGTACTACGGCAACTACAAGGCCAAGGTGGACTACGCCAAGGTCCTGGAGCGCCTCAAGGACAAGCCCGACGCCAAGCTGATCGACGTCACCGCCTGCACCCCCACCCCCCTGGGCGAGGGCAAGACCGTGACCTCCATCGGGCTCAACGAGGGCCTGAACTACGTCGGTAAGCGCTCCATGCTGTGCCTTCGGGAGCCCAGCCTCGGCCCCGTGTTCGGCATCAAGGGCGGTGCGGCCGGCGGCGGGTACTCCCAGGTGGTGCCCATGGAGGACCTGAACCTCCACTTCACCGGCGACATCCACGCCGTGTCCATCGCCCACAACCTGTGCGCGGCGGCCCTGGACTCCTCGTTGATGCATGGGAACCCCCTGAATGTGGATCCCCTGACGGTCCAGTGGCGCCGGGTGGTGGACGTGAACGACCGGGCCCTGCGGCAGATCGTGATCGGCCTGGGCGGCAAGCTCAACGGCATCCCGCGCGAGAGCGGCTACGACATCGCCGTGGCCTCGGAGGTGATGGCGATTCTGGCCCTGGCCACCGATCTGAAGGACCTGCGTGAGCGGCTGGGCCGCATCGTGCTCGGCTACACCTACGACGGCAAGCCCGTGACCACCGAGGACCTCCGGGTGGCCGGCGCCATGGCCGCCCTCATGAAGGATGCCCTGAAGCCCAACCTGATCCAGAGCCTCGAAGGGAACCCTGCGTTCATCCACGCCGGCCCGTTCGCCAACATCGCCCACGGCAACAACTCGATCATCGCCGACAAGGTGGCCCTGAAGCTGGGCGACTATGTGGTGACCGAGTCCGGGTTCGCCTCGGACATGGGCGCCGAGAAGTTCATGGATATCACCTGCCGGTACGGTGGGTTCCGGCCCAACTGCGTGGTGATCACCTGCACCGTGCGGGCCCTGAAGATGCACGGCATGCCCTACGAGAAGATCGCCAGCATGACCCCGAAGCAGCTGGCCGAGTTCCTGAAGGGCGAGCACTACGACTACCTGGAGAAGGGCATCGAGAACCTCGAGGCCCACATCGAGAACATGCGCAAGTTCGGCGTGCCGGTGGTGAACACGATCAACAAGTTCGCCTTCGACCGGGACGACGAGGTGAAGATGATCCAGAAGCGGGCCGAGGCGGCCGGCGCCCGGGCCTCGGTGCCGATCGAGGTGTGGATGCACGGTGGTCCCGGTGCCGAGGACGCGGCCCACGAGGTCGTGAAGGCCTGCGACGAACCCAGCGAGTTCAAGTTCCTATACCCGGACGACTGGTCCATCAAGCAGAAGATCGAGGTCATCGCCAAGGAGATGTACGGCGCCGAAGGCGTGGACTACATGCCGGCCGCCGAGGCGAAGATCAAGCAGTACACGGAGCTGGGCTACGACAATCTGCCCATCTGCATGGCCAAGACCCACCTGAGCCTGAGCCACGACCCGACCCTGAAGGGCCGGCCGAAGGGTTTCCGGGTGCCCATCCGGGACATCCGGGCCAGCCTGGGTGCCGGGTTCCTGTACCCCCTGCTCGGCGAGATGCGCACCATGCCGGGCCTGTCCGCGGATCCGGCCTATCGGTACGTGGACGTGGACGAGAACGGCAAGATCAAGGGTCTGTTCTAAACCCCTTCGTTTTTCACGGGACGCGGGGGAGGGGGCCTCCCCCCCTCCCCCGTTCGTCCGTTTCGAGGGACGGCTTTGCCCGAGCGCCGCTACACGGTCCGGTTCGAACCCGATGGGGTGTCCATCGACGTCTATCGCGAGGCGGAGAACCTTCTGCGGGTCGCGATGGTCGCCGGTGTGCACATCAACGCCTCGTGCGGGGGGGCCGGCACCTGCGGCAAGTGCAAGGTCCGGATCCTCGAGGGCGAGTACCGCTCCCAACACTCCTCGAAGCTGACCCAGGACGAGTGGGACAGGGGCTACCGGCTGGCCTGCCAGACCGAGATCGTGGGCGATCTGGTCGTGGATGTGCCGGTGGAGTCCCGGTACGAGAAGGGCGTCTTGAGTCGCCGCCCCGACCACGTGCTCCGAGCCTCCCGGTTCCAGAAGGAGTACGAGGGCATCACCCCCGAGCCGGCGGTGGCCAAGTTTTACGTGGAGATGCCCGAGCCCACGGCCGACAACAACATGTCGGACATGGGCCGGCTGGGTCAGGCCCTCAAGCGGGAGCACGAGCTCGACAAGGTTTCCACCGACTACTCCGTGCTGCGCGACCTGCCCGCGGTGCTGCGCGAGGGCGAATGGAAGGCCACGGCCACGGTGATGCGGACCCACCGCAGCCACCGGATCGTCCGGGTGGAGCCCGGCGACACCCGGAGCCGCACCCTGGCCCTGGCCATCGACGTGGGCACCACCACGATCCACGGCGCCCTGCTCGACGTGAACACCGGGGCCGAGGTGGCCCGGGCCGCCGACTACAATGCCCAGGTCTCCCTGGGCGAGGACGTGATCACCCGGATCATCGCCGCGTTGAAGCCCGGCGGGCTCGAGGCCCTCCAGAAGCGGGCGGTCAAGACGATCAACGGGGTGCTCAAGGAGCTGCTGGCCAAGGCCGAGGCCGAGGCGGCCGACATCTCCCACGCGGTGTTTGCCGGCAACACCACCATGACCCAGCTCCTCCTGGGCGTGAACCCCAAGTACATCCGCGAGGCCCCCTACGTGCCGGCGGCCAACTTCTTCCCCCCGTTCCGGCTGGCCGACCTGGGCGTTCGGGTGCCGCCCCACGTCATGGGCTATGTGATGCCCTGCGTGGCCTCCTATGTGGGGGGCGACATCACGGCCGGGGTGCTGGCCACCGGCATGCACACCGATCCGCGGCTCACCCTGTTCATGGACGTGGGCACCAACGGCGAGATCGTGATCGGCAACCAGGACTGGATGGTCTCGGCTTCGGCGTCGGCCGGTCCGGCGTTCGAGGGCGGCGGGGTGAAGTTCGGAATGCGGGCCACTTACGGGGCCATCGAGCAGGTTCGGATCAACCCGGAGAACCTGGAGCCCATGATTCTCACGATCGGTCAGGTACCGCCCAAGGGGATCTGCGGCTCGGCCATGATCGACTGCCTGGCCGAGTTCGTGGAGACCGGGGTCATCACCCAGAACGGTAAATTCAACCGGGACCTGGCGGGCCGCACCGACCGGATCCGGGAGGGGGAGAACGGTTGGGAGTACGTGCTGTGCTGGAAGGATCAGACCCAGCTCGACCAGGACATCACGATCATCGAGCCCGATATCGACAACCTGATCCGCACCAAGGGCTCGATCTACTCGGCGTGCTCGGTGTTGCTGAAGAGCGTGGGGCTGCACTTCTCGGACGTCGAGCGGATCATCATCGCCGGCGGGTTCGGCCAGTTCATCGACGTGGAGAAGGCCATGGCCATCGGGCTGCTGCCCGAGACCGACCCAGAGAGGGTGGCCTACGGCGGCAACACCAGCCTGGCCGGGTGTGAGATGGCGGCGCTGCACCGGGACCGGATCGACGAGGCCGAGCAGATCGCCACCATGATCACCAACATCGAGTTGTCCGCCTCCAACATGTACATGGAGGAGTACGTGGCGGCGCTGTTCCTGCCCCACACCCGCATGGAGGAGTTCCCGCGCGAGGCGGAACGCATCCGGCTGGCCCAGCAGATCCAGGCCCAGTGAGCCGGGAGGAGAAGAGAGCGACATGGGTTTCAACATCGCAGTGGCCGGGAAGGGCGGCACCGGCAAGACCACGGTGGCCGGCCTGATCCTGCGCCACCTGGTGAAGCGGCAGACCGGCCGGGTGCTGGCCATCGACGCCGACGCCAACATGAACCTGAACGAGGTGCTGGGCCTCGAGGTGCACCAGACCATCGGCCAGATCCGCGAGGGGCTGTCCAACGTGCCGGCCGGCATGACCAAGGACGCCTACATCAACTACAAGACCCAGGAGTGCCTGATCGAGGCCGACGGGTTCGACCTGATCGTGATGGGCCGCCCCGAGGGGCCGGGGTGCTACTGCTACGCCAACACCCTGTGCAAGAAGTACATGGACGAGATCGCGGACAACTACGCGTTCGTGGTGCTCGACAACGAGGCGGGCATGGAGCACCTGTCGCGGCGCACCACCCACAACATGGACCTGATGTTCGCCGTGACCGACTCGTCGGTGCGCGGGGTGCAGGCGGCCGGCCGGATCCGCGATCTGGTGGACGAGCTCAAGCTCAACATCGGCAAGATCGCGGTGATCGTGAACCGGGTCGACGATGGCCTGCCCGAGGCCACGGCCCGGGAGCTGGACCGGCTGGGCCTCGAGCTGGCCGGGGTGGTGCCCAACGACCCCAACGTGTACGCCTACGACCTGGAGGGCAGACCCACCTTCCAGCTCCCGGCGGACTCGGCCGCGGTGCGCGCCGTGGGCGAGATCGTGGAGAAGTACCTGCCCAAGGGGGCGGGATGAACCTGGGGACCTTCGTTTTGGACCACGGCCTTCGGGCCACTGGGCGAAAGGAGCGGTAGTCATGGCATTCGAGTTCCCCAAAGACAAGTACAACGGCAAGATCGTCGAGGTCACGATCGGCGCGGGCGACAAGGCCCGGACCGTGGGTGGCGAGACCGCGATGCCCCTGTGCAACTTCGAGGGTGAGTTCCCGAACCGCCCCCTGGTTGCCATGGAGGTGTACGACAGGGCCGAGGTATGCGAGACCTGGGCGCCGGCCTGCAAGGCGCCGTTCGCCGACGTGATGGGCGACGCGGTGGCCTGGGCCAAGAAGTGCGTGGAGGAGTTCGGCGCCGAGGCCATCTGCCTGCAGCTGGCGAGCACAGACCCCAACGGCATGAACACCAGCGCCGACGAGGCGGCCGAGCTGACCAAGAAGGTGGCCGAGGCGATCCCGGTGCCCCTGATCGTGTGGGGCTGCGAGAACGACGAGAAGGACGCTGAGACCCTGTCCAAGGTGGCCGAGGTGTGCGCCGGCATGAACCTGGTGATCGGGCCGGCCAAGGAGGGCAACTACAAGAAGATCGGCGGTGCGGCCATCGGGTACGACCACGTGGTGGTGCAGCAGACCCCCATCGACGTGAACATGGCCAAGCAGCTCAACATTCTGCTGAACAACCTGGGCGTGCCCATGACCAAGATCCTGATGGACCCCCAGATGGGCGCCCTGGGTTATGGCATTGAGTACTGCTACACCGTGATGGAGCGCGACCGGCTCACCGGCCTGAAGCAGGGCGACGAGAAGATGCAGTCCCCCTTGATCCTGGACGTGGGCAAGTACACCTGGAAGACCAAGGAGGCCTCGGTGTCGGTGGACGAAGAGCCGGCCTGGGGCGAGGCCGAGGTCCGCGGGGTGCTGTGGGAGACCGTCTCGGCCGTGGACGTGTTGGCCGCCGGCGCCGACATCCTGATCCTGCGCCACCCCGACTCCGTGCGGATCCTGAAGAAGATCATCGACGAACTCATGGCCTAAGGGTCCTGAGGAAACCACCGAGGGAGGAAACCGGTTATGGCGAAACTTCGAGAGATCCAGGACGTGACGATCTGTGAGACCACGGCCGAGATGCTGAAGAAGGCCCGCGACACCGGGCTTTCGACGGCGTTCGACCGGGCCGACGAGATGGCCGCCTGCCCCATCGGCGCCAAGAGCGCCTGCTGCAAGCACTGCGTGATGGGACCGTGCCGGCTGAGCTCCAAGGCTCCTTACGACAAGGTGGGTGTGTGCGGCGCCACCATCGACACCCTCCAGGCCCGGAACTTCGCCCGGATGGTGGCCGCGGGCACGGCAGCCCACTCGGACCACGGCCGGGAGATGAGCGAGCTCTTCCTGAGCATCGCCAAGGGCGAGAACCCCGACTACCAGATCCGGGACGAGGCCAAGCTGCTGGCCGTGGCCAAGGACCTGGGTGTGGAGACCGAGGGCCGCGAGGTCAAGGACGTGGCCGTGGAGGTGGCGGAGATCTGCCTGAGCCAGTTTGGTCAGCAGCACGGCCCGCTGAAGTTCCTGGAGCGGGCCCCCGAGATCCGGTACAAGAGGTGGCAGGACCTGGGCCTGCTGCCCCGGGGCGTGGACCGGGAAGTGGTGGAGATGATGCACCGCACCGCCATGGGTGTGGACCAGGACTACAAAAACCTGACCCTGGGCGCGGCCCGGTGCGCCCTGGCGGACGGCTGGGGCGGCTCCATGGTCTCCACCGAGCTGTCCGACATCATGTTCGGCACCCCCAAGCCGATCCGGGGCGAGGTGGACCTGGGCGTGCTCGACGCCAACAAGGTCAACGTGGTGGTGCACGGCCACGAGCCGCACATGCTCGACAAGCTCTGTGAGCTAGCCGAGGACCCGGAGATGCTGGCCAAGGCCAAGGAGGCCGGTGCCGAGGGCATCAACCTAGTGGGCATGTGCTGCTCGGGCAACGAGCAGCTGATCCGCCGGGGCTTGAAGCACGCCGGCAACTTCATGCAGTGTGACGCGGTGATCATCACCGGCGCCGTGGACGGCATGATGGTGGACGTGCAGTGCATCCAGCAGGGCCTGGCGAGCCTGTCGAAGTGCTTCCACACCAAGTTCTTCACCACCAACTACCGGTGCAAGATCGAGGGCGCGGAGCACATCGAGTTCCACGGCACCGAGAACGCTCGCCAAGCCGGCGTGGAGCTGCTGACCAAGGCGATCGAGAACTTCAAGAACCGCGACGCCTCCAAGGTGACCATCCCCGACACCCGCGAGCAGATGATCGGCGGGTTCAGCCACGAGACCATCAATTACATGCTGGGCGGCACGTTCCGCGGCAGCTACACTCCCCTCAACGACAACATCATCAACGGCCGCATCCGCGGCGTGGCCGGGGTGGTGGGCTGCACCAACCCCCGGGTGAAGCACGACTGGGTCCACTACGAGCTGGTGAAGGAGCTGCTGGCCAACGACGTGCTGGTGGTCCAGACCGGGTGCTCGGCCATCACCATGGCCAAGATGGGCTTCATGCAGCCCGAGGCGGCGGCCAAGTACTGCGGGCCGGGCCTCAGGGAGGTGTGTGAGGCCGTGGGCATGCCGCCGGTGCTCCACTCCGGCGCCTGCGTGGACAACAGCCGGATCCTGGTGGCCGTGTCCGAGATGGTGAAGACGGGCGGGCTCGGCGACGACATCTCCGACCTGCCGGTGGCCGGCGCCGCGCCCGAGTACATGAGCGAGAAGGCCATCGCCATCGGCCACTACTTCGTGGCCAGCGGCGTGTTCACGGTGTTCGGCGTGACCTTCCCGGCCATCGAGGGCACCAAGTGGGCCGAGTACCTCTTCGGCGGGATCGAGGAGGACCTGGGCGGGAAGTGGGCGTTCGAGAGCGACCCCAACAAGATGGCGGCGCTCATGATCGACCACATCAACAAGAAGCGCGAGGCCCTGGGGATCCACAAGAAGAAGGAGCGGGTGCTCTTCGATATGGAAGCCCGCCGCCAGCTCGAAGTCTAACCGAGGGAGGTCAACGATATGTCGAAGATTATCTGCGCTGCCGCGATCCGCGGGGCCCACGCCATCGTGGACCGCGTGGAGAAGAAGGTCAACGACGCCGTCGCCAAGTTCGGGGAGGACAAGGAGGTCAAGCTCCCCAACACCGGGTACTACCTGCCGGTGATCTACGGAATCCTGGGCCACAAGGTCGAGACGCTCGGTGACATGAAGCCGGTGCTCGAGCGGTGCCGGGAGCTGCTGCCCCCCCAGGTGGAGGAGCAGCTCTGGGTGCCCTACCTGGGCCACGCCCTGGACGCGGGCATGGCCACCCTGTTCGCCTACGACATGGAAGAGGCGCTGAAGTACCTGGAGGACCCGATCCCCTACGTGACGGGCGAGGACCCCACCGAGGACAACATCTGGCTCGGCGCAGCCGACGACGTGATCATGCGTAAGCGCGGCGTCGAGTTCGTGGACGGCTCGGCCCCCGGGTTCGCCGCGGTCGTGGGCTCGGCCCCCGACAACGAGACCGCGGTCAAGATCGCCAAGGAGCTCCAGGAGAAGGGTATCTACGTGTTTATGGCCTCGGAGCACAACGGCAAGACCTTTGCCGAGCAGCTCGTGGAGGCCGGGGTGCAGGTGGGCTGGCCCACCCGGCTGGTGCCGTTCGGCCGGGACACCTCGGCCGCCATCCACGCCGTGGGGTTCGCCACCCGGGCCGCCATGGCCTTCGGCGGCGTGAAGCCGGGCGACTACGCCGGCATCCTTCGGTACAACAAGAACCGGATCTTCGCCTTCGTGCTGGCCCTGGGCGAGGTCACCGACGAGTGGTACGCTGCGGCCGCGGGCGCCATCAACTACGGGTTCCCCACCATCGCCGACTCGGACATCCCCCAGATCCTGGTCACCGGGATCTGCACCTACGAGCACGTGGTGTCCAACGTGCCCCACGAGCAGATCGTGTCCAAGGCCATCGAGGTTCGGGGTCTCAAGATCCAGATCTCCAAGATCGACATCCCGGTCTCGTACTCACCGGCGTTCGAGGGCGAGCGGATCGGCCGCGACGCCATGCACGTGGAGCTGGGTGGGCCCAAGGCCGACGGATTCGAGTTCTGCCGCATGCTGGAGCTCGACCAGGTGGAGGACGGCAAGTTCGAGGTGATCGGACCGGACCTGGACGAGATGGAGGTGGGCAAGACTTACCCGATCGGAATCTGGGTGGAGGTAGCCGGCCGGAACATGCAGCCGGACTTCGAGCCGATCCTGGAGCGACAGATTCACCACCTTCTGAACGGCGCCGAGGGCATCCTTCACATCGGTCAGCGTGACATCCTGTGGATGCGGGTGTCCAAGAAGGCCTACGAGGCGGGGCTGCGCCTGAGCCACTTCGGCACCATCCTCCACGCCAAGTTCCACAACGAGTTCGGCAAGATCCTCGACAAGGTCCAGGTGCGGATCTACACCGAGCCCGAGAAGGTGAAGGAGCTGATCGAGGAGGCCCGCAAGACCTACCGGGAGCGCGAGTCGCGCCTCGGGGCCATGACCGACGAGACCGTGGAGACCTTCTACTCCTGCCTGCTGTGTCAGTCGTTCGCGCCGGACCACGTGTGCGTGATCAGCCCCGAGCGGCCCGGTCTGTGCGGTGCCTACAACTGGCTGGACGGCAAGGCCGCCTACGAGATCAACCCCACCGGCCCGAACCAGCCGGTGAAAAAGGGCGACGTGATCGACGAGAAACTGGGCCAGTGGAGCGGCGTGAACGAGTACGTGTACCAGAACTCCCACGAGTCGGTGACCTCGTTCAGCGCCTACTCCCTCATGGTCGACCCCATGACCTCCTGCGGATGCTTCGAGGCGATCGTGGTCCTGCTGCCCATGGCCAACGCGGTCATGGTGGTGGACCGGGACTTCCCGGGCATGACCCCCTGCGGCATGCCGTTCTCGACCCTGGCCGGATCGGTGGGCGGCGGCGCCCAGACCCCGGGCTTCGTGGGGATCTCGAAGTTCTACATCGGCTCGAAGAAGTTCATCTCGGCCGAGGGTGGGATCCTGCGGGTGGCTTGGATGCCCAAGCACCTCAAGGAGTCCCTGAAGGAGGTGATCCAGAAGCGGGGCGAGGAGGAGGGCGTGCCCGACCTCTACGACAAGATCGCCACCGAGGAGGACGCCACCACCGAGGAAGAGGTGATGGAGTTCATGCAGAAGGTGGGCCATCCCGCCCTCGAGATGGATCCCATGATGTAATGCCCACGGCGGCGGGGGAGTCCCGGCTCCCCTGCCGCCGGGTGGATGTTTCGAGATTCGCGCTACGCGCTTTGACGAAAGGAGTTAGGGATCATGGGACTCACGGGAATTCAGATCTACAAGCTGCTCCCCCAGACCAACTGTAAGGAGTGCGGGGACCCCACCTGCCTGGCGTTCGCCATGAAGCTGGCGGCGGGCAAGGCCGAGCTGGACAAGTGCCCCTATGTGAGCGAGGAGTCCAAGGCCAAGCTGTCCGAGGCCAGTGCGCCCCCGATCCGGGACGTGACCCTGGGCCAGGGCGACGGGGCCTGGAAGGTGGGCGGCGAGACCGTCAAGTACCGCCACGAGAAGACCTTCGTGAACCCCACGGCCATCGTGGTGGCCCTGTCGAACGAGCAGTCGGCCGACGATGTGGACACCCAGCTCAAGTACCTCAACGAGCAGAGCTTCGAGCGGGTGGGCAAGATCCTGGCCCCCAACTGGGCGTTCCTCTGGGATCAGAAGAAGGACCAGGCCTCGTTCCTGGACCTGGTCAAAAAGGTGGGCGGCGCCACCGAGAAGGGTATCGTCGTGTCGTCCGAGGACGTGGCCACGCTCAAGGCGGCGGCCGAGGTCCTGAAGGGCAAGAAGTTCGCGATCCACCCGGTCACCAAGGACAACGCCGACGACCTGATCGCCTTCGCCAAGGAGGTGGGCGCGGTGCCGGTGGCCCAGGGCGACACCCTTGAGGACCTGGCGGCCGTGGGCGAGAAGATCGTGGCCGCCGGCCTGAAGGAGGCCCTCCTGGACACCGGATGGAAGGGCATCCGGGAGACCGTGACCGCCAACATCGCGATCCGGCGGGCAGCCCTGGACAAGAAGTTCCGGCCCCTCGGCTTCCCCACGATCGCGTTCCCCTGCGCCATGACCCAGGAGGTCGAGCTGCAGGCCACCTACGCGGCCCTGCTGATCGATAAGTACGCTGGCGCGGTCGTGCTGAGCACCCTGGATCCGGCCGTGACCTACCCTCTGCTGGTGAACCGGCTGAACATCTACACCGATCCCCAGCGACCCATGACCATGGACCAGGGCATCTACGAGATCAACAACCCCGGTCCGGACAGCCCGGTGATCGTGACCACCAACTTTGCCTTGACCTACTTCGTAGTGAGCGCCGAGGTGGAGGGAAGCCGGGTGCCCACCTGGCTGCTGATCATGGACACCGAGGGCATGAGCGTGCTGACCGCCTGGTCGGCCGGCAAGTTTGTGGCCGACGCCATCGCCCCGTTCGTCAAGAAGAGCGGCATCACCGAGAAGGTGAACCACCGCAAGCTGATCATCCCCGGGTACGTGGCTCAGATCTCCGGTGAGCTCCAGGAGGAGCTCGGCGAGGGCTGGGAGGTGGTGATCGGCACCCGCGAGGCGGCCGACATCCCGAAGTTCCTGAAGGACTACGTCGGCCAGTAGCGCCCGTCCGTTTCGGGGGGCGCCGCGGGCGCCCCCCTGGATTTCGCCTTTTGGAGGAACGAGATGAAGATCTTCACGATTGCCGAGAGCATCAACATCATGAGCAAGACGATCGGGCCCGCGATCCGCGAGAAGAACAAGGGTCCAATCCAGAAGATGGCCGAGGAGGAGCTGGCGGCCGGCGCCGACATGCTCGATCTGAACCTGGGCCCGGCCCGGAAGGCCGGCGACGAGATGATGCGGTGGCTCGTCGAGACCGTTCAGGAGGTCAAGAAGGACGTGCGCCTGGCGCTCGACACCACGAACACCGCGGCGGTGGAGGCGGGCCTGCAGGTGTGCAACGAGCGGGCCCTGATCAACTCGATCTCGGCCCAGCCCCAGAGCATGCAGGAGCGGCTGCCCCTGGTGAAGAAGTACGATGCCGACTTCGTGGCCCTGACCATGAGCGAGGAGGGCATCCCGCGGGACTCGAGCGAGCGGGCCGTAGCCCTGACCACCATCATGGCCATGGGCGATGAGCTCGGGATCGACCATGCCCGGTACTGGGTGGACCCGATCGTACTGCCGGTGTCGGTGGACATCAACCAGGTCAAGGCCTACATGGAGTTCCTGCCCATGGTGAAGGACATCCTTCCGGGCGCCACGAACACCTGCGGCCTGTCCAATGTGTCCAACGGTGCGCCCAACGAGCTGCGGCCCATCCTGAACCGGGTGTACCTGATGATGCTGTACCACCTGGGCCAGGAGTCCGCGATCGTGGACTCCTACGACGTGGAGATGATGGCCATCTGCCGCGGCGAGCGGATGGACCAGGTGGAGTACGTTGGGAAGCTTCTGAACGGCGAGGACGTGCAGCCCACCAACGACACCGAGAAGATGCTCTACAAGACCTTCAAGGTGCTCAACGGCGACGTGCTGTACTCCCACTCCTGGCTGGAGGACTAGGTCCGCGCCGGAGCTGCACCCCACACGAAACGCCCCGGGCCGCCCGCGCAGCCCGGGGCGTTTTGTTTCGGCTGGAAGGCCGAAAAGCGGGAAAGCTAGAAGGCTAGAAAGCTGGGAGGCCGGGAAGCTCGAAAGCCTGGAATTCCCTCGCCCCAGGCCGAAGGCTCGAATCATACCAAGTTGTGTTCAGAGCTATTGGACCCCTGAAGCGGGGGGCAAGGGGCCTGGTGGAGCGCCGGGCGTGGCTCCGACAGTCGCTGCATCCGGCACCCAGCCGACGCCTGCCTCGCAATGGTCCCGAAAATGTCTCGTCAACGCTTTGCTGTTCCAGCGTCCAAGGAGCACCCGGGCCGAGTGCCGGATGCGGCGTGAGTCGGATGCTGCACTCACGCACGGCCGGAATTAGGCCCCTTGTATAAGGGCCCCAATGGTTAACTTTGTTATCTCGGTAGGGCGTGGCAGACCGACGTCCCTTGCCCCGGCCCCCGATGGATCTCTGTTTGAACGCAACTTGGTATCAGAACCCCCGCTCGGCCGGGGTCGGGAACTCCTTGTGGAACTCGCCCACGTAGATGGCCCGGGGCCGGAAGATCCGGTTGTTGTGGAGGTACTCCAGCACGCGGGCGGTCCAGCCGGCCACCCGGCTCACTGCGAACAAGGGGGTGAACATCTCCGGCTCGACCCCTAAACTTTGGTACACCAGGCCCGAGTAGAAGTCCACGTTGGGGAAGATCTTCTTCTCGTTGCCGAACCGGTTGAGGACCTCAATCTCCAGCCGTCGGGCCACCCGGAACAGCGGCTCCACGTCCGGCTTGCCGCGGGCCAAGGCCTCGGCTAAGGGGCCCAGCACCCGGGCTCGGGGATCGTAGGCCTTGTACACCCGGTGGCCGAACCCCATGATCCGCTCCTTTGCCGCGAGCTTCTCCTCCACCCAGTCCGCCACGTCCCCGGTGCCGGCCACCTCCTCGAGCATGTAGATCACCTGCTCGTTGGCGCCTCCGTGCAGGGGCCCCTGGAGCGCGGCCACGCCGGAGCCCACGGCCAGGTAGATGTCGGCCAATGTCGAGGCCACCACCAGCGAGGCAAAGGTGCTCGCGTTCATGCCGTGGTCGGCGTGGAGGATCAGGCACACGTCCATGACCCGCTCCTCGAGCGGGGTGGGCCTCCGGCCGGTCATCATGTACAGCAGGTTGGCGGCGTGGCTCAGCTCTGGATCCGGGTCGAGCGGCATGAGCCCCTGATGCACCCGGGAGATCGCAGCGGCCAAGGTGGCCATGCCCGCGATCAGGTGATAGGCGGACTGCACGCTGCCTGCGTCGTCCATCTGCCGGGCCGCCTGAAGCCGACGGGCCCGGCTGCGGCGCTTGAACTCGTAGATGGCGTGGGTTTCGCCCCGGGGCTTGGTCTCCATGGGGATCGAGTCCTCGTCGGACCCGATGATGTTGCCCTTGACCGGGTGGCGCTCCCGGGAGTCGGCGTAGGTGAACTCCTGGCGCATCAGGTTGACGCCGAGCCGCAGGGCCGCCATGGGGTGCATGTCCTCGATGGGAAACCCCAAGAGCATCCGAAGGGTCTTGTTCACCCACCGGTACTCGGCGAGCCGGTCCCGGAAGGCCCGGAACTCGTCGGCCGAGGGCAAGCTGCCGTGCAGCAGCAGGTAGCACACCTCCTCGAAGTTGGAGTGGGCCGCCAGGTCGAAGATGTCGTACCCCCGGTAGATCAGCCACCCTTTCGCCCCGTTCACGTACCCTACCCGGCTCTCGCAGGCGATGGCGCCCTCCAGACCCGGCCCCACGGTGCAGGTGACGGGCCACTTGACCCGTTTGGTGAGGCCCGGCTCCGGCTCGTTGGAGGTCTCGGCCCGGGCCCGATCGGCAGCCTTCAGGATGATATCGGTGACGGTTTGGGTGTGGTGGTCCATACAGGGCCTCCTTTCACGCGGACGCGGGCGCAGGCGCCCCCGTGCTGCCCGGGGTGCTGCTCTCGACCGCTCGATGGAGCAAAAAAAGGATACGGTGCAGGAAAGCGAAGGAGCGTGGCGCGCAAAAGCGGCAGGCTAACCCACTTTACCTGGCTGGCACCAAAAAGGCAAGGATCTCGACGGTTTGACCAGACCAAACGATGCGCACCCCTATGGACGGTTGAGATTCCTGGGCCGGGGGGGTATGCTCTGCCGCCGTTGTGCCGTCCGTTTCCCTTCCCAAGGAGAGGTTGCCGTGACCAAGAAAGAGATTTTGGAGATCGTGGAACGCGAGAACATCCACTTCTTCCGGCTGCAGTTCGTGGACATCTTTGGGTTCATGAAGAACGTGGCCATCCCTCGGAGCCAGATCGAGAAAGCTTTGGACGGCAAGATGATGTTCGACGGCTCGTCCATCGACGGGTTCGTGCGGATCAACGAGTCCGATATGTACCTCAAGCCCGACTTCTCCACCTTCCGGGTGCTGCCCTGGCGGGAGAAGGACGGCCGAGGCGCGGCCCGGATCATCTGCGACGTGTACAAGGCCGACGGTGAGACCCCGTTCGAGGGCTGCCCCCGGGGTAACCTGCGGCGGGTGCTCGACGAGGCCAAGAGGGACGGGTTCACCATGAACGTGGGCCCGGAGTGCGAGTTCTTCCTGTTCAGTCTGGAGGATGACGAGCCCACCACCGTCACCCACGACAAGGCCGGCTACTTCAGCGTGGACCCCGAGGACTATGGCATCGCGTGCCGCCGAGACATCATCGAGACCCTTGAGCAGATGGGGTTCGAGATCGAGGCGAGCCACCACGAGGTGGCCGAGGGGCAGCACGAGATCAACTTCAAGTACGCCGACGCCCTGTCGTGCGCCGACAACGTGGTCACCTTCAAGTGGGTGGTGAAGACCATCGCCCGTAAGTACGGGCTCCACGCCACCTTCATGCCCAAGCCGGTGTTCGGGATCAACGGCTCGGGCATGCACACCAACCAGTCCCTGTTCCGGCTCGACGGGTCCAACGCGTTCTTCGACCCCGAAGCGCCCCTGCAGCTGTCGGACACGGCCCGGCAGTTCATCGCCGGCATCCTCAAGAACGCCCGGAGCTTCGTGGCGGTCACGAACCCCCTGGTGAACTCTTACAAGAGGTTGGTGCCTGGGTATGAGGCGCCGGTGTACGTGGCGTGGTCCGCCTCGAACCGCAGCGCCCTGGTGCGGATCCCGGCCGCCCGGGGCATGTCCACCCGGGTGGAGGTCCGCTGCCCGGACCCGACCTGCAACCCTTACCTGGCCTTCGCCATGATGCTCAACGCCGGGCTCGACGGCGTGCGCAGCCAACTGGGGTGCCCGGCCTCCACCGACGCCAACATCTTCGCCATGACCGGCGAGGAGAAGGTGGAGGCCGGCATCGCGAGCTTGCCGGGCTCGTTGGCCGAGGCCCTGGATGAGTTCGAAAGGAGCCCCTTGAGCCGGGTCACCCTGGGTGACCACATCTTCGAGAAGTACCTGGAGGCCAAGCGCAGGGAGTGGGACGAGTTCCGCATGGCCGTGACGAACTGGGAGCTCGACACCTACCTGGGCATCTACTGATCGGGCCGGCGGCTGCGCCCCGGTTCGTGTCGGGGCCGGACAACGGGAGGTTCGGCGATGGCTGGGGAGCCGCCCATCCGCCTGGCGGGCCGAAGGCCAATCGGATGACGCGAGCGGTTGTGTTCGATCTGGACGGCACCCTGGTGGACAGCCTGGCCGACATCGCCCGGGCCGGCAACGCGGTGCTGCGGCGGCACGGGTTCCCGGAACACTCGGAGCCAGCGTACCGCCGGTTCGTGGGCGACGGCATGGAGGCGCTGGTGCGCCGGATCGTGCCCGCAGGATCGTCGGAGGACGAGGTGGGCCGGGTGCTGGCAGACCTGCGGGCCGAGTACGCCCGGCGGTCTCTGGAGACGACCCGGCCGTACCAAGGGGTCCCAGAGCTCCTGGACGGTCTCGTGGCAAGGGGTGCGCCGTTCTCGATCGTCACGAACAAGCCCCACGAGCCGGCGGTGGAGATGGTTCGGGCCCTGCTGGGGCGTTGGCGGTTTTCCGCGGTGATCGGGGCGGCTCCCGACCTGCCCCGGAAGCCCCACCCCGCCGGAGCCCTGCGCGCCGCGGCCCAGATGGGCGTGGAGCCGGGGGCCTGCCTGTACGTGGGCGACACCGCCACCGACGTGGCCACGGCCCGGGCCGCTGGCATGGTTCCGGTGGGCGTGCTGTGGGGGTTCCGGGACGATGCAGAGCTCCGGGAGGCCGGAGCTCTGCATCTGCTCCGGCGGCCCGGGGAGCTCCTGGAACTCCTGGACGTACCCGACTGAGCGGAGGGGCCTTGTCGGCCTGCACCACCGCACCGTCCTGCCTTGGCCGGCCTGGATGCCGCCACCGTGACGCAGGGATCAAGAAAGGCGCGGCCGGTGCCGTTCTTTAATTTGCGCCTTCGAACCGTGTGCCCGAGGCGAGGGGCATGGCCCTTTGGCGGACCCGGAGGCCCGCGGGGGCGAAGAAGGGGGGAGAGTACAGGCGTTGGGAGGTGGACAGGCGGTGCGGCACCCCGATCGGACACGAATGCCCTGGTGGGTTCTGTTGGGACTCGTGTTGACCCTGGCCGCCTGCGGCCTGTGGCGGGGGGAGTTCGAGGGCAGGGTGGTGCGGGTGCTCCGGGGCGATACGATCAAGGTCCAGAAAGAGAACGGTCGGATCGTGCGGGTGGTACTGGCCGGGGTGGATAGTCCCGAGAAGGGCCAGCCGTACGAGAAGCAGGCCCGTAAGTTCACGATGTCCAAGGCCGAGGGCCAGCGGGTGCTCGTGAGGATGCAGGGCCGGAACCGGTACGGCCACATCCTGGGGGTGGTGATCCTGCCTGGGGGCCGGAACCTGAACCGGATGCTGGTGGAGGAGGGCCTGGCCTGGGCCGTCCCCGGCTACGACGAGGACCCCCAGCTCCGGGATCTGGAGGCCCGGGCCCGGCGGTTTCGAAAGGGGCTGTGGCGTGGTGAGCGCCCCATCCCCCCCTGGGAGTACCTGAGCGGGAAGACCTGGCGGGATCATCGGTGAGCGTCCTCCGGCTTCGTTGCTGGGGTGTCATGGGCTTGCGCCACCAGGTCCCCTTCACCTAGGCTTTTCGCCGGACTTTCTCCCCCTCCCCGGCGGTGCCATGAGCCGACCCGAACCCCAGATCCAAGGAGGCTATCGGCTCCTCGACACGGGTGGCGAGCGCCGCCTCGAGCAAGTGGGGCCCTTGCGAGTGGTCCGGCAGGGGTTGGCAGCCGTGTGGTCGCCCCGGCTCCCCAGGGCCGAGTGGGAGCGGGCTGACGCCGTTCACCACCGCAGCGACAGGGGCGGCGGGCGGTGGGAGTGGCGCCGGAACGCGCCCCGGGAGTTCCCCATCGCCTACGGGGGGCTGCGGTTCCACGTGCGGCTCACCGACTTCGGCCACCTGGGGCTGTTCCCGGAACAGGCGGAGAACTGGGCCTGGCTGAGGCAGTCCCTGAGGCGGCTCCCCCGCGGCGGGCGGCCCCGGGTGCTGAACCTGTTCGCTTACACCGGCGGCTCCACCCTGGCCTCGGCCCGTGCGGGGGCCGCCCTCGTCCATGTGGACGCGGCCCGGGGGGTGGTGGAGTGGGCCCGGGAGAACGCACGGCTGAACGGCCTGGGCGACCATCCTATCCGCTGGATCGTGGACGACGCCCTGAAGTTCGTGCGGCGGGAGGCCCGGCGGGGCAACCGGTACCAGGGGATCGTGCTCGACCCTCCCACCTTCGGTCGGGGACCCAAGGGCCAGATGTTCAAGATCGAAAACGACCTGGCCCCGCTCCTCGAGGCCTGCGCCGAGGTCCTGGACGGCGGCCCGGCCTTCGTGCTCCTGAGCTGCCACACCCCGGGGTTCACGCCGACGACTCTGGCAAACCTTCTCGAGGCCGTGGGGCCCCGCCGGCCGGCCCGGATCGAGACGGGCGAGATGCTCGTGCGCGACGAGACGGGCCGGCCGCTGCCCAGCGGCACCTACGCCCGCTGGATGTCAGGGATCCGATGACGCCCCCCTTGATCCAAAGCCCCCAGAACCCCCGGATCAAGACCGTGGCCCGGCTCTTGGCGAACCGGCGCCACCGGGATCGGGATCGGCTCGCCGTGGTGGAAGGGCTCCGGGAGATTCGCCGGTGCCTTGACGCGGGGTGGACGCCCCGGGAAGTCTACGTGTGCGAGGAGCGGCTCAACGCCGAGGGGCGGGAACTTGTCGGCCGCCTGGCCGAAGCAGAGGTTCCCCTGCTTCGCGTGGCGCCGGCCGCCTACGCCCGGATCGCCTACCGGGAGGAGAGCGGGGGGCTCGTGCTGGTAGTGCCCTACACCGACACCTCCCTGGCCGGGCTGTCGCCCCCGGACCCGGCGTTCCTCGTGGTCGTGGAGGGTGCGGAAAAGCCCGGGAACGTGGGGGCCATCCTCCGAGCCGCCGACGCGGCCGGGGTCCACGGTCTGATCCTCTGTGGGGAGGGCACCGATCTGCACAACCCCAACGTGATCCGGGCAAGCCTCGGCACCCGGTTCACCGTGCCCTGCGCCGAGGCCCCCACTCCGGGGGTGATCGCATGGCTTCGGGCCCGGGGCATCCGCACGGTGGCTGCTACCCCGGATGCGGACCGGGTGTACACCGAGGTGGACCTCACCGGCTCCGTGGCCGTGGTCACGGGGAGCGAGGCCCGTGGGCTCTCAGGAGCCTGGCGGCAGGCCGCCGATCTGCGGGTGCGCATCCCGATGTTCGGCGCGGCCGACAGCCTCAACCTGGCCACGGCCACGGCCCTGCTCCTCTACGAGGTGGTGCGGCAGCGGCGAGAATAGGAGCCACGCCCGGCGCTCCTCCGAGCAGAGGGCGATAGGTTCGATCTGATGCCTGGTTTCCAATAAAAGAGATCTTCAGGCTTGCTTGCCTCCCCGTGCGGCGTGGCACACATCGAGAGGCATGGACATGACCGAGCCTTTGTTCGACTGGATCTCCTTCGACCGGGAGCATCTGTGGCACCCCTATGCTGCGGTGGAGAGCCCGGTGCCCGTGTTTCCAGTGGTGGGAGCCCGAGGGGTCCGCCTGGAGCTGGCGGACGGCCGGACCTTGATCGACGGCATGGCCTCATGGTGGTCGGCGATCCACGGGTACAACGTGCCGGAGCTCAACCGGGCAGCTGCCGAGCAGCTCGAGCGAATGAGCCACGTGATGTTTGGCGGGCTCACCCACCCACCGGCCTCCGAGCTGGGCCGGCTGCTGGTGGAGCTCACCCCCGAGCCCCTGGACCGGGTGTTCTTCTGCGACTCGGGCTCCGTGGCGGTGGAGGTGGCCATCAAGATGGCGCTCCAGTACTGGCAGGCCGTCGGGAGGCCCGAGCGGCGGCGGCTGCTCACGATCCGCCAGGGTTACCACGGCGACACCTTCGGCGCCATGGCCCTTTGCGATCCCGACACCGGTATGCACCGGATCTGGCGGGGCATGCTGCCCCAGCACCTCTTTGCCCCGGCCCCTCGGTGCCGGTTCCACGATCCCTGGGACGAGGCCGACATCGCGGAGTTCACGCGGCTCCTCAAGGAACACCAGGACGAGGTGGCGGCCGTCATCCTGGAGCCCGTTGTGCAGGGAGCCGGGGGCATGTGGTTCTACTCGCCCGAGTACCTGCGCCGGGTTCGTGAGCTGTGCGACGAACACGGGGTGCTCCTGATCGCCGATGAAATTGCAACCGGGTTCGGCCGCACCGGCCGGCTGTTCGCCTGCGAGCACGCGGGCATCGCGCCCGACATTCTGTGCCTGGGGAAGGCCCTGACCGGCGGCTACCTGACCCTGGCGGCCACCCTGACCACCGCGAGGGTGGCCCGGGGGATCTGCTCAGGTGAGCCGGGGGTGTTCTTGCACGGCCCCACGTTCATGGCCAACCCGCTCGCCTGCGCCGTGGCCGCGGCCAGCGTACGGCTGCTGCTCAAGGGGCCCTGGCGGGACCGGGTGTCCCGGATCGAAGCCGGGTTACGCCGGGGCCTGGCCCCCTGCGCCGCCCTGCCCCATGTGCGCGACGTGCGGGTGCTGGGGGCGATCGGTGTAGTGGAGCTCGAAGCCCCGGTAGACATGGTGAGGGTGCAGCCTCGGTTCGTGGAGGAGGGGGTGTGGGTCCGGCCGTTCGGCCGGCTGGTGTACGCGATGCCCCCCTTCGTGATCGCCTCGGAGGATCTCGATCTCCTGTCGGCAGCCATCTGCCGGGTGGTGGCCGAGATCGGAGGGTGAGCCCCGCCCCGGTTTCTCGGCGGTCGAGGGGATTGGGGGCCAAAGCTCGGGGGAGCCCTTGATGCGGCCGGGGGCATGGTCGAGAATGGCGGGCGATCCTTCCCGGTTCCGCAGGCCTGGGAGGCGGCCTGTTCGCGAAAAGGTAAACTGCAACGAGGTTTCGGCGGAGGGGGCCGGCGCTCCACCAGGAAGCCCCATGCCCCCCGGCTTCGGCATCTGCCCAAGGTTCACGGTTTTTCGACCAACGACCGAGGTTACCGGAAGGGCTGGGGCAGGATCGTTCGTCGCAGGGCCGCGGCCCGGAGGCGGGAGGGAAAGAGGAACAGCGATGCCCCTGGGGTGGAGCCGTGTGGCACGTGGGAGCCGGTCGTTGTGGGCCGCGGCGGTGGTCCTCTTTCCTCTGCTCTGCCCTCCCCGGGCCTTTCCGGGGCCGCCCGCCGAACCGCTGCAGGTCCTCTATATCCACCGCCCTCCCTACTATGAGCGCCTTCCGGACGGCCGGGCCGGCGGCGCCCTCGTGGAGATCGCCCGCATGGTCTTTGAACGGGCGGGCGTAGCCCACGAGTTTATCGAGGTGCCCCCGCGACGCATCCTTCGGAGGGTCCGCAACGGGCGCCCCGTCTGCTCCGTGGGATGGTTCCGCACCCCGGAGAGGGAGGCGTTCGCTCGGTTCAGCGAGCCGATCTACCGGAATCTTCCCATGGGCGCCTTGATTCGGCGGGAGAAGGCATCCGCCTGGCCGGAGCGTCCCACCATGCGGGAGGCCCTGGAGAGCGGGTTGGTGCTGGGGTTGGTGAAGGGGTTCCGGTACGGTCCGTGGGAGAGGCTCCTTCGGACCCGCGGAGGCCCGCCCCTGGTCGTGGAGCGGGTGGGGGCGGCCCAAGAGAGCCTGTTCCGGATGCTCTGCCGGGGCCGGGTGGACTGGATGTTGATCTGCCCCGAGGAGGCCGGGTACCAGTTCCGGGTGAACCCCCACCTTCGGAGCTGCTCGGTATTTAAGCGGTTTACCGATGCTCCCGAGGGGAGCCTCCGGTACCTGATGTTCAGCCGAGCCGTGCCGGAGGAGGTCGTGGAAGCGGTGAACGGGGCGATCCGGGCTGTGGTTCGGCTGCAGGAGTATCAGGAGATCGTGCAAAAACTTCGGGACGTGGACGGAGACCGGCCATGAGGCAAGGTGAGAGGGGAGGGCGTTTTCGGTTCGCCGGCCGGCGCTCGGTGTCGTCACTGGTGGCCCTGAAGCTGGTTCTCGTCGTGGTGCTTTCCTGCCTCGTCCCCATCCCCGTCGTTTATCTGACCACCCGAGCCGAGTGGAGCAACCGGCTCCAGGGGCACGCCGACGAGATGGTGGAGTCTTTGGCCCGGAGCCTCGAGCTCCCGCTGTGGGAGATCGACGAGGAGGGTCGCCGCTCCGTGGTGCGGGCCTACGTGGAGAGCGGGGCGGCGGCGCGGATCCGGGTGTGGGATACGGACGGAACCCTGCTGGAGGAGTGGGGCAGCTCGCAAGGGCCGGACCTGGTGGTGCGGCGCAGAACGGTCCGCCACCAAGGGACCGAGGTGGGCACCGTGGAGGTGGGGGTGAGCCCCCGGTTCATGACGTCGGCCGGCCGGAGGATCTTGTGGTCCAATGTGCTCGTGATGCTGGTGGTGGCGCTGTCCATCGCCGGCGGAGCATTCCTGCTGGTGAGGCGCCACATCCGGCGTCCCCTGGAGGCGTTGGGCCAGGCACTGGATCGCCTGGCCGAGGGGGACTACGACTTTGACCCTGCCGATCGGATGCCGTGGGAGTTTCGGAGCGTGATCGAACGGTTTCGCCGCATGGCACGCCGAATCCGGGAGCGGGAGGCGGCCCTCGCAGAGGTGAACCGGCGGCTCGAGCACGAGGTGGAGGAACGGGTCTGGGCCGAGGAGCGCTACCGGGCCCTGTTCGAGAACGCGGTGGAGGGGATGTTCGTCAGCACGGCCGAGGGCCGGTACGTGGCCGCGAACCCGGCGCTGGCCGACCTGTACGGGTACGACTCCCCGGAGGCCCTGGTCCAGTCGGTCCGGGACATCCGCACCGAGGTGTGCATGTTTCCGGAGCAGCGGGACGAGTTCCTATCGTTGTTGGAACGCTACGACGTGGTGCGCAACTTCGAGATGAAGGCCCGCAGGCGCGACGGCAAGGGGCTGGATCTTCTGGTGAGCGCCCGGGCCGGCCGTGGGCCCAACGGCCGGATCGAGACGATCCAGGGGTTCGTGCTGGACGTGACCCACCAACGGGCCATGGAGGCCCAGATGCTCCACGCCCAGAAGATGGAGGCGGTGGGAACCCTCGCCGGGGGTGTGGCCCACGACTTCAACAACCTGCTCCAGGCGGTGCTAGGCCACGCGGAGATTCTGCTCGAAGCCCGGCCGGACGATCCCGCCTTGGTGCGAGGCCTCGAAGGGATCCGACGGGCCGCGTTGCGGGGGCGCTCCCTCACGGAGCAGCTCCTGGCGTTCAGCCGACGGGCCCCGGAAGGGGCCGAGGCCGGCGACCGGAAGCCCCTCGATCTGAACCGTTCGATTCGCTCCGTGTTCGAGCTGTTGGGTCGGACTCTGCCCCGCATGATCCGGATGGAGCTGGATCTGGAGGAGCCCCTATGGAAGGTGCGCGCGGACCCCGTCCAGGTGGAGCAGGTGATCATGAACCTGGCCCTCAACGCCAAGGACGCCATGCCCGAAGGCGGGGTCCTGACCGTGCGGACCCGAAACCTTTGGCTGGGGGCCCAGTCCGGCCCCAGCATTCCCGCGGATCTGCCCCCCGGCCGGTACGTGCGCGCATCCCTGTCCGATACCGGCCACGGCATGCCGGCCCACGTACTCGAGCACGTCTTCGAGCCGTTCTTCACCACCAAGGAGGTGGGGCAGGGGACGGGGCTTGGGCTCTCCTCGGTGTATGGAATCGTCAAGGGCCACGGGGGAGCGGTCGTGTGCGATAGTGCCCCTGGCCAGGGCACGGTTTTTCACGTGTTCTTGCCGGCCGCCGCCGAGGAGGAGCCCCCGGCAGAAGCCGCTACCGGCCCCGGGGATACCGAGCCGAGGGGTGGGGGCACCGTGCTGGTGGTGGACGACGACGAGTCGGTGAGGGAGGTGTGCCAGGAGGTGCTCGGGCGGGCGGGTTACGTGGTGATCACCGCGCCGGATGGCGAGACGGCCCTGGAGGTGTACCGGGAGCAGGGAGACGGGATCGACGTGGTGGTTCTGGACGTCAACATGCCGGGGATGGGGGGCGCGCGGTGCCTGGAGGAGCTGCTCCGGCAGGACCCCGACGCCCGCGTGGTGGTGGCCACGGGGTACCTGGATACCGGCTCCCCGGAGGACCCGTGCGGCAAGGGCGCGTGCGAGGTGCTTCGGAAGCCCTATCGGGTCATAGATCTCGTTCGGGCCGTTCATCGGGCGCTGGGGGAGAAAGCCCCTGCCGGATCCTGACCGGCACCGCTCCCCCGGCTCTCCCCTCGGTTCACCCCGCCGTCATGCAGCCCCTGGCTCCTCCCGCTCCAGGGGGTGGGGTGCCAGGTACGGGTTGTTCGCTAGATCAGCCCTTCCTGCGATCAGGGCGAGGGACCGGGTGAAGGCCAGGACCTCGGTGAGTGTTTTCTCACCGTTCCGGTATGCATCGATGGAGCCCCCCAGGTCTTCTCGATCCGAGCGCCCGAGGTGCTCCGCCAGGGTCGAAGCCGCGTGTTGCAGTGCGGTGGCGTGGGTGCCCCGGGTGGGAGCGTGTCCCAGGGCCTCCCGAAGGAGCGCTTCGTACCGGGTCCAGGCCTCGGTCGCGGCACCGGTGCAGGCCGAGGCCGCGATCTCTTCCAAGCGCCGGCATAGGCTGGGATGGCGGCCCAGGAGTCCGAGCCGCTCCCGCTCGTGAAACGCCCGGAGGGCCTCCGGGTCCGGGGCGACCGTCCGGGCCGCCCTCCAGCGACGGAGGGTGAACACCCGGCGGAACAGGTGTGCCCGGGGCTCCGGGCGGTGGAGATCGGTCTCCTCGGCCAGGGGTAGGAGGGGTGCCCGTCGGGCCAGCTCGGCCGCAAACATCCCCCGGCCCGGAGCCGGGTCGCCCTGCCGGGGACGCTGCGGGTACACCCGGGCCGACTCCACCGCGCAGGACGGGGACCGGGCCTTCAGGATCGCGGCGTCCGGTTCCAAGGCGGCCAGATCGGCCGCCTGGCCACGGAACACCGCAGCCAGCTCCTTCGTTCGGTCCCGGCCGGTGCCCGCGGTCATGGCCCGGGGCCCGGCGGGGTCGCCCACCAGGTCCATGGCTTCCCGGGGCACCCCGAGCCCTGCCTCCGCTTCGGGGCACACCGCCACGAGCTCGGCCCAGGGCGCCAGGGCGGCCACGGCCGGGTCGAGCTTGTGCCCCCCGTCGTAGCGCACCGGATCCCCCAGGAGGCACGCGCTCACCAGGATGCACGGCTTGTCGTGGGCTCCCATCGAGACCCTCCTTCCGTCCCACCCAACATACGTCTCCGGCGGTCCGCCCATCACTCCCCTCCCGTGGACGGGGTACCGCCGGTCGTTCCCCGCCGGTCATGTTCATCGAAACGTAACGTTGCGGTAACCCCTTGATCACTAACCGTTCGTATGATGGCCCGGAGTTCGAACGCCGCCTTAGGCGGTGTCCTCGCACAAGGCTCTGCGCGCAAAGCCGGGGGAAGAGGAGGTGGATGAGCAAAAGAGGTCCGATTGTGTGAGTCGTTCTTGCCAGCCCGATCTCGATGTAAGAAAAAGAGGAGATTATCATGAGAACTCGAGCCGTTGCGATTGCCGCGGTGGGCAGCGCGGTCTGCCTGGCCGCTCCAGCCTTGGGGGCCGGAGTCACCGTGCACAAGGATGACGATGGGAAGTACGTGAAGATGGGAGGAAGGATCCAGATCCAGTACCATCGGATGGATCCGGACGAAGGGGACACCACCGACGAGATGTTCTTCCGGCGGTTCCGGCCCTATATCGAGGGAAGCGTTCACGAGGACTGGAAGGGGAAGTTCCAGTGGGACATGGGGAAGGCCGAGGACGGAAACGAGCTGGCCATCAAGGACGCCTACCTCCGGTACACCGGCTTCAAAGCCGTGAAGGTCACCCTAGGGAACCAGAACTTTCCGTTCTCCCGGGAGTTCCTCACCAGCTCCAAGTACCAACAGCTCGTGGAGCGTACCTTCGTAGGGGACCACAACTACGGCACCCCTGACCGCAACGTGGGTCTCAACGTCTCCGGCGTGGCTCTGTCCAAGAAGCTCGAGTGGGCCGTGGCAGCGGCAGCGGCCGACATCGACCCGACCGCGAAGAAGCTCGACTTCGACACGCCGGTCAACCGGAACGATGACTTCAACCAGGGCTGGATGTTCGGCGGTCGGGTGGACCTCCATCCGTTGGGGTATCTCAAGAAGTCCCAAGGGGATTTCAGGCGCGAGCTCCTCGCCACGATCAGCGCGGCAGCCTTCGTCTGGGCCAACGATGGCGATAACAACACTTACACCGACGACGGTCTGGATGCGAGCGGAGGGAAGAAACCCGACGTGGACCGGGTGACCGGGCTTGAGGCGAGTGCGGCCCTGCGGGGTTGGGGGGTGTCGGTGGACGCGCAGTACAATCGGTTTCAGGCCGAGACCGTGGACGACACCGTGACCGCGGGAATCTATGAAGACGGCGAGACGGACCTGTGGAGCTTCGCGGTCGAGGGCGGCGTGATGGTGGTGCCCGGCCTGCTCGAGGTCGTGGCCGGCTACCAACTCCAAGACGCCGACGGATACGAGGAGCCCTGGACCCGCACCTCCTTTGGGGCCAACTGGTTCCTGAAGAAGCACGATATCGAGCTACAGACCACGTACCGGATGGGACGGAACCTGGACGGGAGGGAGGGCGGGGACGAGAACGAGCTGTTCGTTCAGGCCCAGTACGTGTTCTGACCCGTCTCCCTTCCCTCAGCATCTTCTCATCACGAGGCCCGGCCCTCGACCGAGCTCCCGTTGGGGTGCCGGGCTTGTCCTGTCCGGGCGAGCCGTCCGTCTGGCCCCTAATGGCGATCAGGGAGGGGGGTAGAGGTGGTGGTTTCGACAAGGATGAAGGTTTCGCGTAACGGTGGTGCCGAGGGGGCCGGCGGCTCACCGCGCCGGCAGGAGGGTCAGGGAGAACGGGACTCCGGCTCGTCGGTCCACCCCCGAAGCTCCAGCCGGGCCCGCAGGCCGCCTTCTGACCGGTTCGCCAGCACCAGCCGACCGTCCATGGCCCGGACCAGGGTCTTCACGGCATAGAGCCCGAGACCAGTTCCGGTGCGGTCCCCTACCCCGCCGCCGTGCTCGAAAGGCCGCACCACCCGCGCCATCTCGGTTTCCGGGATCCCCGGGCCTTCGTCGGTCACCTCGAGGTACACTCCTCCCGCTCGGGTGCCCCACGCGACCGTGATCCGATTGCCCAAAGGTCCGTACCGGAGGGAGTTCTCCACCAGGTTGGAGACGCACAGCCTCAACGCCTGGCGGTGCGCGCGCGCGGGCGGAGCCCGGCGGGAGCCTGAGCTCCTCAAGACGGCGCCCTTCTTCGTGGCATCGTGCCCGTGGAGGTCCAACGCTTCGGCTGCCACCTCGCCCAGATTCACAGCCGACAAAGGCAGCCCATCGGACCCCGTCTCCATCCGGCGAAGGAGCAGCATCTCTTCGGCCAGATCGGCCAGATACCGGGACGCCGATCCCACGGCCTCCAGGTAAGCCCTACGGCGCTCCGCCTCGGGCTCCGGCGCCTGCTGGAGCCTTCGCGCGAAGCCCTCGATGACCATCAGCTTGTTCCTCAGTTCGTGGAACAGAAAGGACTGGAGGTCGTCCTGGCGCCGTCGCATCGCCTCCAGCCGGGCCACGGCGTCCCGCAGCCCCCATTCGGAGCGGCTGCGTTCGATCCGAGTCCGCACCCGAACAGCAACCTCGTCTAGGCTGAAGGGCTTCGGCACGTAGTCATCGGCGCCGAGACGGATGCCCCGAGCCCGGTGCTCGGCCTCGGAAAGGGCGGACAGGAAGATCACCGGCAGCCGGGCGATCTTTTCATCGGGATGGCTCCGGATCATCCGGCAGATCTCCCAGCCGTTGAGGTCTGGCAGCAGGATGTCCAGGAGCACCAGGTCGGGGGTGTCTTCGCCAATGAGGCGACACGCCGTCAGACCATCGAAGGCCCTTGTCACCCGGTAGCCGGCACGGTCGAGGTTGAACGCCAGCACCTCGGCGACCTCGGGCTCATCCTCCACCACGAGAACAGCCGCTTTCTCCATCCGCTACCCTCCGTTCCGCCGTCCGGCCGGGGTGCCGGACCTCGCGCCCACCGTATCATGCAGCGGTTACGGAACGGTTAAGGGAAGATGACGGTTTGGAGAAAGCGCACCCCTTTGTCGGGGGATCCGGCTGCCTACCGCCACCCCTTGAGCCGGGCCTCGCGCCAGCGGCGTTCGCGCTCCACGATCTCCTCCGGGGTGGCCAGGGTGTTCTCGATGCGCAGGCCCCGGCGCTCGGCCTCGTCCAGGAGGGCTGCGGCGGCCGGCACGTCCTCGGGCCGGCGGCGGCCCAGGGGAAGGTAGAGGACCTCGCGGCCGTCTCGAAGGAGCAGGGTCACGGTGAAGGGATCGCGCTGACCGCCCGAGCCCAGGGAGCCGATCACCACCCGCCGCACGGCCGGCCACGGCACCCGCAGCCGCCCCAGGGCCCAGCCGATCCAGATCCCCCGATCGTCGAACCGGGAGGTGAGGCGCCACGGCAGGGTGGTGACCACGAGGGACGCCCCGGCGAGAACGAGCGTGGAGAGGGCCCAGAACACCCAGCCGGGCTCGAGCCGTGCCGTCTGGAGCCCGGTCCGGCCGGCCAGGGCCCCCAGCCCCAGGCCGCACCCCACGGTGGCCCAGGCCCGCCACCCGGTCAGATGGCGGTACTTAGGGGGGGCGTTCGGCGGGGTTGGGGGGGCGGCATGGGGCATGGATCTTCCGGTAGCTTTGGGCCTTCGGCCCTAGCGCTCCCCCCCGTGCTTCACCACGTCGTACTCCACCTGGAGTTCCCGGCGCTCCCCGTTCCGGACCACGACCACCGGCCCTCGGTCGCCGGGCTTGTGCTGGCCGACCTGGAAGGTGAGGTCGAACAGCTCCTCCACCGGCTCGCCGTCCACCGACACGATCACGTCGCCCTCCTGGATGCCGGCCTTCGCCGCCGGGCTGTCGGGCATGACCCCCAGCACCCGGGCGCCGCCGCCCTCGGCCTTCTCGATCCGGACCCCCAGCATCACGCGCTCGTCCTCCAGGTCGTCGTACCCCACGGCCCAGTACACGTCGGCCGGGCGCAGGGGGAGGTCGGGGGGGGGCACGTCCATGAGGACCTTTTCCTGCTTCTCCTCCGGAATCTCGATGGTCAGGGGGTCCACGATCGCGTAGGCCTCGGGCACCCTCCGGAACAGCCGACGGGGTATGCCGAACCCGTAGCGCACGTGGTTGCCGCCCGCGAACACCACCAGGCGTTTGCCCCGGCCCTCGGGGCTTCGGAGGAACCGGGCCGCGGTTTCGGCCATGGTCTCGTCCCAGATCACCTGCACCCGGTAGAAGGCCTCGCTCTGGTTGGTGCCCTCGGAGTGCCCGCCGAAGATGGCCCGGATGAAGGCCCGGTGGTACGGGTCGGCCAGGTCCATGTCCTTCGGAAGGCGGTTGCGCAGATCCTCGTTCAGCTGATCCAGGTTCGGGGCCCGGGAGGCCGCCCGGGTGAGGTCACGCCCGGCGTTGAGGGCCAGCACGGGGATCCCCTCGTCCCGGACGAACCGCAGGATGTCCCGGTAGTAGCGCCAGGAGTTGGGGCCCCACGAGGGGGACCAGGCCGTGCGCACGAACTCCCGCTCGGTGAGCTCGCCGGCGAGGTACGCGTCCACCTTCTCCTGGTACGGCCGCCGCAGCATCTCGAGCCCCAGCACCACCTGGCCGGGGAACCGTTCGGCCAGGCCCTTGAGGATGGTGAGCTCCACCTGGTGGTCGTAGACGTTGTCGTGGGTCTCGCCCACGTACACCACCCGGTACGAGCTCAGGTACTCCAGCAGCTCCTCCTGGGAGAGCTTGCGGCCCGTGGCCAGGTGCACGATGTCGCCCTTTTCCAGGTTCGACAGGTCCCGGTAGGGGGACTCCACGCGGTCCACGGTGAGCAGGGTCTGCGCGCACCCTCCCAGGAGGAGGGATGCCGCGACGAGGAAGAGAGCGGTTGCTCGCATCGATGCCTCCCGCACGTGTTTTCGTGCCGACGAGGGCCTTATCGGCTGGGGGGACCTGAGAGAGTATTATCAACCCGGCGGATAAGCAGGCGCTATCGTTCTCTGTTCGGAGGGGCAAGGGGCCTGTCGGAGAGCCGGGCGCGGCCCCTTAGCTCGCCGCGCAGCGCCTCCGACGCTCGGACTGCGAAAGGGTTAGGATTCCAGCAAGTTGTCATGAAACCAGCTCTTCGGTCCTGTGCCTGCGCGGCGAATCGCATGCCCGGCTTCGCGCCCGGCCGGAGGCAGGACCCTTGCCCCGCGCTCCGAGGTGAGGTGCCAATTTTGTCGCCGGGTCGATAACCCCGCGCAATGATGCTATTGCCCCTCCCCCCGCCGGACCCACAGGAGCCACAGGCCGAACAGGAACAGGGGGATGCCCAGGGCCTGGCTGGTGCTCAGGGGGCCCAGGGAGCCCCGGGGGTCGTTCCGGAAGAACTCGACCACGAACCGGAACGCCGGGTACAGCACCAAGTACAGCCCGAACACCCGTCCGGTGCCACCCCAGCGCTTCCGAAACCCGAGGTACAGCACCAGGAAGATCACGAAGTTCCCCACGGCGCTGTAGATCTGGGTGGGGTGCAGCGGCAGGTTCAGGGGGGCCAGGCCCCGGGGGTCGGTGAACGTCACCGCCCACGGCAGCCGGCACTCGGCGCCGTAGCAGCACCCCGCGAAGAAACACCCGATCCGGCCCAGGGCCTGGCCCAGGGCCAGCCCCGGCGCCACCGCGTCGGCCGTGGGCCACACGGGCAGGTCGGCGTGGCGCACGTAGGCCAGGCTGGCCAGGGCCGCCGCCACGAACCCCCCGTAGAACACCAGGCCCCCCTTCCAGATCTCGAACACCTGGAGGGGGTGGTCCACGAAGTACGCCCACTCGACCAGCACGTAGAACAGCCGTGCGCCCACCAGGGCCGAGATCAGCACCACCAGGCCCAGGTCCTGGACTTTGCGGGGCTCCATGCCCAGACGGCCGGCCTCACGGCCCGCGACCCAGATGGCCACGAAGAACCCCAGGGCCACGAACAGGCCGTAGGTGTAGATGGTGAGTCTGCCGAACTGAAACAGGATCGGATGCATGGACTAGCGCGCTAAGAAGCTGGGAGGTTGGGAGGCTGGGACGCCTCTTGGATTCGCCGTCTGGGTCACTGGGGTCTTTCCTCCCGGGGCTTCCGGTCCAGGAACTCCTCCAGGAGCAGCATGGCCACGCCCACGGTGATGGCCGAGTCGGCCATGTTGAAGGCGGGCCAGTGGTAGCTGCGCCAGAACACGTCCAGGAAGTCCACCACCTCGCCCAGGCGCAGCCGGTCCATGAGGTTCCCCAGGGCGCCGCCGGTCACCAGGCCCAGGGCTCCCAAGGTCCACCGGCGGTCCGGGGTCAGGCGGGCCACGGCCACGCCAATGGCGGCCAGGGCCACCAGCGTCACGATCACGAAGAACGGTGTGCGGAACCCTGCGCCGTGGTCCGCGAACAGGCCGAAGGCGGCCCCCGGGTTGCGCACGTAGGTCAGGTGGAACCACCCCTCGATCACGGGGCGGCTCTCGTACAGCCGGAACGAGGCCTGCACCCACGCCTTGGTGAGCTGGTCCAGGGCGAGGGCCGCGGCGGCCGGTGCGGCGAAGAAAAGGAGCTTGGCCCTCACCCGGCTGCCTCGGCCAGGTGTTCCACGCACCGGGCGCAGGCCCGGGGATGCTCGGAGTGCCGACCCACGGTGGGGGAGTAGTTCCAGCACCGCTGGCACTTCTCGCCCTCGGCCCGCTCCACAGTCGCGCCCACGCCGGGCAGGTCCGGATCGGTGAACGCGCCGCCCTCGCCGGGCACCAGGTCCACCTGGCTCACGATGAACAGGAACGGCAGCTCCGACGCGTAGGGGCCAAGGAACGCCTCCCACCGGTTGTCCACGTGGAGCACCACCCTGGCGTCCAGGGAGTGGCCGATGAGCTTGCTCACCCTGGCATCCTCCGCCGCCCGGGTCACCAGGGCCCGGAGCCTGCGCAGCCGGTCCCACCGGTCGGCCAGCTCGTCGTCCACGGCGTCGGCGTCTACCTGGGGGAACAGCTCCAGGTGCACGCTGTCGCCCGCGGCCGGCAGGTGGTGCCACACCTCGTCGGACGTGAACGCAAGAACCGGCGCCATGAGCCGGCACAGCTTGTGGAGCACCTCGTACAGCACGGTCTGGGCCGCCCGACGGCCCCGGCTCCGGGCGGGGTAGGTGTAGAGCCGGTCCTTGAGGATGTCCAGGTAGAACGCCGACAGGTCCACCGCGCAGAAGTTGTGGATCCGGTGGAAGATGACGTGGAACTCGTACTCCTCGTAGGCCCGGCGGCACCGCTCGACCAGCCGGTTCAGCCGGTCCAGACAGTACCGGTCGATCTCCCACAGGTCGGAGCGGTCCACCGCGTCGGCCCGGGGGTCGAAGTCGGACAGGTTGCCCAGCAGGAACCGGCAGGTGTTGCGGATGCGGCGGTACGCCTCCACCAGGCGCCTCAGGATCTCCTCGGAGATCCGGATGTCGTCCCGGTAGTCCTCCGCCGCCACCCACAGCCGCAGGATCTCGGCCCCGTAGCGCCGGATCACCTCGTCGGGGCTGACCACGTTGCCCTGGCTCTTGGACATCTTGCGGCCTTGGCCGTCCACCACGAACCCGTGGGTCAGCACGGCCCGGTACGGGGCGTGGCCCCGGGTGCCCACCGCGGCCAGGAGGCTCGAGTGGAACCAGCCCCGGTGCTGGTCCGATCCCTCCAGGTACAGGTCGGCCGGGCTGTCGAGCTCGGGCCGCTTCTCGCACACGGCCGCGAACGACACCCCCGAGTCGAACCACACGTCCAGGATGTCCTGTTCCTTCTCGAGGCGGGTCGATCCGCACGACGGGCAGGCCGCGCCGTCGGGCAGAAAGTCCTCCAGGGGCCGCTCGAACCAGGCGTCGGCGCCCTCGCTCTCGAACACCTCGGCCGCCCGGTAGCTCAGGCGGGGGTCCAGGTAGGTGGCACCGCAGTCGGCGCACCGGGCTGCCGTGATCGGTACCCCCCAGGCCCTCTGGCGCGAGATGCACCAGTCCGGCCGGTCGCGCACCATGTTGTAGATCCGCTCCCGCCCCCACCGCGGCACCCACTGGACCCGGTCGATCTCGGACAGGGCCTTCTGCCGCAGCCCGGTCTGATCCATGGAGATGAACCACTGGCGGGTGGCCCGAAAGATGATGGGCTGCTTGCACCGCCAGCAGTGGGGGTAGGAGTGCTCGATCTCCTCCTCCCGGAGGAGCGCCCCGGCGTCGCGCAGGGCCGTGTTGACCTCGGCGTTGGCCTGGAACACGTGCCGGCCCGCGAACCGGTCCCCCACCTCGGCCGTGAACCGGCCCCGGTCGTCCACCGGGGCGTAGGGCTCCAGGCCGTAGCGCAGGGCCACCTCGTAGTCCTCCTGGCCGTGGCCTGGGGCCGTGTGCACGCACCCGGTGCCGGCCTCCAGGGTGACGTGGTCGCCCAGCACCACCACGCTGTCCCGGTCGTACAGGGGGTGGCGGAACGCCTTGCCCTCCAGGGCCACGGGGTCCACCCGCACCAGCTCCCGGCCCTCGTCGACGCCGGCCGCCTCCAGAACCACCGGGGCCAGCCGCCGGGCCAGGATCCACACCTCGCCCGAGCCCGCGGGCGCCTCGTAGGCCGCGTACTCGAACTCGGGGTTCAGGGCCACGGCCAGGTTGGCCGGGATGGTCCAGGGGGTGGTGGTCCAGATCACCACCGACACCCGTTTGCCCGCCAGGGCCGGGTCGATCTCGGCCGGGTCGCCCCCGAACGGGAACTTCACGTAGATGCTGGGGCTCCTCTTCTCGACATACTCCACCTCGGCCTCGGCCAGCGCGGTGCGGCACGAGGCGCACCAGTACACCGGCTTCTGCCCTACGTACACGGCCCCGGCCTCCACGAACCGGCCGAACTCCCGGGCGATCTGGGCCTCATAGGCGTAGTTCATGGTGAGGTAGGGGGCGTCCCACAGCCCGAACACGCCCAGCCGCTGGAACTCCTCGCGCTGGATCCCCACGAACCGCTCGGCGTAGGCCCGGCATCGCCGCCGCACGTCGGCCTTGGAGAGGGCCTCCTTCTCCGGCCCGAGCTCCTTGTCCACCTGGTGCTCGATGGGCAGCCCGTGGCAGTCCCACCCGGGCACGTACGGGCTGTGGAACCCGAACATGGACCGGCTCTTGACCACGATGTCCTTGAGGATCTTGTTGACCGCGTGGCCCATGTGGATGTGGCCGTTGGCGTACGGGGGCCCGTCGTGGAGCACGAACAGGGGCCGGCTGGACGAGTTGTCGAGTATGCGGCGGTACAGCCCCTGCTCCTCCCACCGGGCGAGGATCTCCGGCTCCCGCTTGGCCAGGTTGGCCCGCATGGGGAAGGCGGTCTTGGGGAGGTTCAGGGTCTCTTTGTAGTCCATCAGCGCGTCCTCCGAAGGCCTGGGGAAAGCCCCGACAACCGCCCGGAAGCCCGGGCAAAAAGAACGCCCTACCTTAGCAAACCGGCCCGGGGAGTCAAGAGGCGCCCCGGCGCAGCCGCTCGATCGCCTCGGCGTAGTCGTCGGCCCCGAACACGTACGACCCGGCCACGAACGCGTCGGCCCCGGCCCGGGCGCACGGCCCGATCGTCCGGTGGGTGATGCCCCCGTCCACCTCGATGTGGAACGAAAGGCCCCGCTCGCCGGCCATGCGGCGCAGCCGCTCGATCTTGGGAACGGCCAGGTCCAGGAACGACTGCCCCCCGAACCCGGGGTTCACGCTCATCACCAGCACCAGGTCCACCAGGTCGAGCACGTGCTCCACCGCGCACACCGGGGTCGAGGGGTTCAGGCTCACCCCGGCCTTCCGGCCCAGGTCCCGGATCTGCTGGAGGTTCCGGTGCAGGTGGGGGCAGGCCTCGGCGTGCACCGTGAGCACGTCGGCCCCGGCCTCGGCGAAGGCGGGCACGTACCGCTCGGGCTCCACGATCATCAGGTGCACGTCCAGGAGCTTGTCGGTGGCCGCCCGAACCGCCCGGACCACCGGGGGGCCGATGGTCAGGTTCGGCACGAACCGGCCGTCCATCACGTCCACGTGGATCCAGTCGGCCCCGGCCCGGTCCACGGCCCGGACCTCGTCGTCCAGCCGGCCGAAGTCGGCGGAGAGGATGCTGGGAGCGATGATCGGCATGGGGGAGACTCCGGAAAGAAAGGGGCGGTCGTCAGATTGCAGTCCGGGGGCGCCGGTCGTCAAGGCCCCAGGTCGGCCGCCGAGGCGGTCTGCACCACCCGGCCGTCCACCCGGAGCTCGGCCCGGTCGGCCAGGCCGGCCGGCACGGCCACCCGGACCACCCGGCCCCGGGGCACCCAGTCGTCCCACAGGATCCAGGTGCGGCCTGCCGAGCGCCAGACCAGCTGGACCCGGGCCTTGCCGAACCCGGGGGGCACGGCGTGGAACAGGTACAGGGCCCGGCTGAATCCCACGGCAGGGGCCGTGCCGGCCACGGTGAGGGCCACGGCGGCCCCGGCCTCGGCCGGAAACCCCGGGAGGGGGTCCTGGGCCACGATCCGTCCCGCCTGGGTGGGGTCGAGCAGCTCCACCTCCTCGATCCGGCCCACCCGCAGCCCCATGCGGTCGATGCGGTCCAGGGACTCGGCCAGGGGCAGGCCGGCCAGCCGGGGCATGCGCCACCGGACGGGACGGGGGCCCCGGCTCACGGCCAGGGGCACCTGGGCCCCCCGGGGCAGGGTCCGGCCGGGCTCGATCCCCTGGGCCACCACCGTGCCCTCTGGGCCCCGTCGGATCCGGACCTCCACCGCGGCCTTCAGCCCCAGCTCCTCCAGGCGGATGCGGGCGTCCTCCAGAGCCAGGCCCCGCAGGTCGGGCAAGGGGTGGCGCTCGGGCCCCCGGGACAGGATCACCCCCACGCCCCGGCCCGCCTTGACCCGGGCCCCGGGCCGGGGGTGTTGGAGGATCACGTGGTTCTCCGGCACCGTGTCGGAGTAGTCGAAATCGCGCACCTCCAGGTCGAGGCCGGTCCCCTGGAGGCGGTCCAGGGCCTCGCCCAGAGCCAGCCCCCGCAGATCGGGCACCTCCACCTCCGGGGTCTTCTCCACGAGCCAGGCCACGGCCAGGTAGGCGCCGAGACCGGCGGAGGCCAGGAACATCGCCCCGTAGAGGACCGCGACCAGGGCCCGCTTCACCGGTGCTCTCCCCCGGTGCGCCGGAGACGGGCTGCGAAGAAGCCGTCCAGGGCCTGGGGACCGGGTTCCCCCACCCCCTCCGGGAAGGTGCGCAGGAACCCCTCGGCCGTGACGAACCGGGCCCAGGGGGCATCCCCGGCCGGGGGGGGATCGACCCGGAAGTCCGACCGATCGGCCAGGAACGCCCCGATCACCCCTTCGTTCTCGGCCCGGAGCGTGGTGCAGGTGGCGTACACCAGGATCCCCCCCGGCCGCACCAGATCTGCGACGCCCCGCAGGATCCGGGCCTGGAGGCCGGGCAGATCCTCCACCTTTTCGGCCGTGCGCCGCCACTTGGCCTCGGGGGTGCGCGAGAGCACCCCCAGGCCCGAGCAGGGGGCGTCCACCAGCACGGCGTCGAACTCCCGGGCCGCGGGCGGACTCGCCGCGTCAGCCGCGACCACCCCCACGTTGGGGAGGCCGAGCCCGCGGACCAGCTCCCCCACTCCCCGGGCCCGGTGGGGGTGGAGGTCCAGGGCCAGCACCCGGCCGCCCTGCCCCACCCGTTCGGCGATCTGCAGGGTCTTGAGGCCGGGCGCGGCGCAGGCGTCGAGCACCCGCCATCCCGGCCGGGGGGCCAGCACGTCGGCCACGAGCTGGGACGCCTGGTCCTGCACCACGGCCCGGCCCTCGCGAACCAGGGGGAGGTCCCGGGGCTGACCCTGGAACCGGACCCACACGGCCTGGGGTGCGTACCGGCCCGGCCCGGCCTCGACGCCCTCGGCCCGGAGCCGGTCCAGGGCCTCGGCCCGGTCGCCCCAGACCCGGAGCCAAGTCTCCGGCCCCCTGGAGGCGGCCCGGCACAGCCGCTCGGCCCCGGCCTCGCCCCACTCGTCCAGCCAGCGCTCAACGATCCAGGTCGGGCAACCGAAACGTAAGGCCAGGCGCTCGGCAGGCGCTTCGGGCAGGGGCAGGTCCGGACCCTGACGGGCCAGGCTCCGGAGCACGGCGTTCACGAACCCCGACGCATGTCCCAGGCGCCGGCGCCGGGTCTCCTCCACGGCCTCGTGTACCGCGGCCCGGGTGGGGATCCGATCGAGGAGCAGGATCTGATAGGCGGCCAGCCGCAGGATCGTGAGCACCGTGGGATGGATCTTCCCCAGGGGGCGGCTGCTGGCCCGGGCCAGGTGGGCGTCGAGCCGGTTCTGCCACCGGAGCACCCCGTAGACCAGTTGGGCCGCCAGGGCCCGGTCCCGGGGGGGCATGGACGGGTGGCGGCGCAGGTGGGCGTCGAGGGCGGCGTCGGCGTAGGCCTGCCGGCGGGCCACCTGCTCGAGGACCGCCACGGCCACGGATCGGGGGTTCGGAGATCGGGTCACGGCATCATTACTCATAAGCCCGGCGAAAAGTCGGCTCGCGTTTGAGTTCTGCCCCCTGATGCGGCCGCGGCCGGCTCCCGGCAGGTCCCCGGTCGGGGAGGGGAGCGCACCCCGTACAGCGCGGGGAGCGGACGGCGAGCCGATTCGGCTCTGGGGGCGGCACTATACTAAGACCTCCAAACGTATTGCCAGGGTACGGGGTGGGGGGCTGCGATTCAGGTGTCAGGGGCCAGAGGTCAGATGATACGGCCGCACGTGGCTCTCCAGCAGACCCCACGCCCCCCGAAGCCTTGACGTCGGGCTCAGGAGCCGCCCGGCCGCCCAGCGGCCTAGCAGCCCAGCCGCCCAGCGGGCCGAAGACCCCAGACCGACGACCAACGACTGACGACCAACGACCGAAGCTACATGGAAGTCAAAGGGGCGAAACCGCAACGGTTTCCGGGTGTTTGTGGAGGTGGGGCGCCGGTGATAGACTCGGTCGGCCGGGCGGGGGGGTGCCGGCCTGCCGTCCGGCACGTGGGGCCGGGATCCGGTTCTCGCCGCCCGGCCACCTCGCTGCCTCGCGGCCCAGCAAAAAGGTGATCCATGCGCATCGAGATGGGGTACAAATTCATCCTTGGGTTTATCCTGGTCATCGCGGCGGTGGTGCTGGTGCCCTACCTGGTTCGGTTCCTGGATCTGCCGCCCTGGGCCCAGAGCCTGATCCCTCCCCTGGCTGCCATCGCCGTGGGCCTGGCCATGGGCAGCGCCCTCACCAAGGGGCTCACCCGGCACGTGGCGGAGCTGAGAAGCGCCACGGTCCGGATCGCTGACGGCGACCTGCGCCACGCCGTGAACCTGGGCCAACGGTGGTTCCTCGACGAGCTGGACGATCTGGCCGGGGCCGTGAACGCCATGCTCACGAACCTGCGTCAGATGGTGGCCCACATCCTGCGCACCTCCACCGAGGTGGCCTCGGCCGCCCAGAATCTCTCGGCCACGGCCGAGGAAGTGAATGCCTCCACCGAGGAGATCGCGGTGACCACCGAGGAGGTGGCCCGGGGCGTGGCCGAGCAGAAAGCCGAGGTGGAACGGGTGGTTCACCGCATCCACGAGCTGGAGGCCGGGCTCCAGCGTATCGAGGGCACCTGCCGCCTGGCCGCCGAAGCGGCCACCTCGGCCGAGGAGCAGGCCCAGGCCGGCACCCGCACCGCCCGGGAGGGGTTCGGTCGGCTCGAGTCGGTGCTCAGCGACCTGGAGCGCTCCGCCGAGGCAGCGGTGGCGTTTTCGGAGCAGATCCGGCAGGTGCAGCGGTTTGCGGACGTGATCACCAACCTGAGCCGCCAGACCACCCTCCTGGCCTTGAACGCGGCCATCGAGGCCTCGAAGGCCGGCGAGGAGGGCAAGGGGTTTGCGGTGGTCGCCAGCGAGATCCGCAAGCTGGCCGACTCGGCCGAGAAGAGTGCGGATCAGATCACAGCCCTTCTGCGACGCCTGGACCAGGCTGGCCAGGGGGTGCGGGGGCTGTTGGAGGCGTCCCGGGGCAAGGTGGCCGAGGGCCGCCAAGGGCTCGAGGCGGCCGGCCAGGCCTTGGGGGAGATCACCGGGTTCGTGGGGGACAACGCCCGGCGCATGGGTGACGTGCTGGCTGTGATCCAGGAGCAGGTGGAGGGGGGGCGCGAGATCGCCAAGTTCGCCGATCGGGTGGCGGCGGTGGCCGAGGCGAACGCCGCGGCCACCCACGAGGTGTCCACCACCCTCGAGCACCAGACGGCAGCCATGGAGGACATGGCCCATGCCGCCATGCGGCTGAGTGAGATGGCCGAGGACCTGAATCGGCGGGTCTCCCGGTTCCACCTGCCCGAGGAAGAGGCCGAGGCATGAGAGCGGCTTCGGTGCTGGTGGTCGAGGTGGACGGGGAGCGGTTCGGGCTCCTCGCCGACCGGGTCCAGACGGTGGCAGGGTACCAGGAGCCGGTGCCGATCCCCGGCCGCCCCAAGCCGCTGCTGGGCGCGCTGAACCACCACGGCGAGCTCCTGCCGGTGGCGCACCTGGCCTCGCTCCTGGACCTGAAGCCCCGGATCGACCCCCTCCGGTCGGTGGTGGCGGTGGTGGACTGGGAGGACGGCCTGTTGGGGCTGCTGGCCGAACGGGCCCACGGGCTGCTGACCCCGCTGAGCCGGGTGCGGGTGTCCCAGGTGCTGGGCCGCTGGGACGGCCCCTTCCTGGACCAGACCCTGGAGGTGGAAGGCTCCCGGGTCCACGTGCTCGACCTGGATGCAATGCTGGGGGCCCTGGCGGAGCGGATCCGGTGAGCCGCGTGCTGGTGGTGGACGACGCGGCCTTCATGCGTCAGACCCTGAGGGATGTCCTGGAGGGGGCCGGCCACGAGGTGGTGGCCGAGGCCGAGGACGGGGAGGAGGCTTTGGCCCTGTACGAGACGCACCGGCCCGACCTGGTCACCCTGGACCTGGTGATGCCCCGCATGGGGGGCATCGAGGTGCTCCGGGAGCTGAGACGGCGTCATCCCGAGGCCCGGGTGGTGGTGTGCTCGTCGGTCAGCGACGAGACCTCGATCCTCGAGGCGATTCGGCTCGGGGCCCGGGACTACGTTCTCAAGCCCGTTTCCGCAGAGAAGCTCCGAGAGGCGGTGGCAAAGGCCGGGAGGGGGCCGTGAGCGCCGGCATGGAGCGGTACCGGAAGCTGTTCCTGGAGGAGAGCCTGCGGCACCTGGAGGCGGCCGAGGAGGTGCTGGGCCGGGATGCCGCGGGGCCCCAGGACCTGGAGGCGGTGTTCCGGGAGATCCACAGCCTCAAGGGCATGGCCGGGTCCATGGGGTTCGCTGCCATGGCCGAGCTGGCCCACCGGCTGGAGGATCTGCTGGACGCCTGGCGGGTCCGGGGAACGGTGCCTGGGGCCGAGGAGCGGGAGCTGGCCCTGCGGGCCTGCGACCGTCTCGCCGAGATGCGCGACGACATCGCCGCCGGCGGGGCGGGCGACGTGGCGTGGGACGACCTGGCCGGGCACTTGGGCCGGGCGGCCGAACCAGAGGGGGGGCAGGGGGCCGACGGCCTGCGGGTTCGGATCCACCTGGCCCCGGACTCCGGATCGCCGGCCGCACGGGCGTACCTGATCCTGCTGCGGTTCCGGGAGGCGGACCCGGCCGTGACAAGCGACCCGCCGGAGGCCGAGATCCTTCAGGGGGGGGGCGTGGAGGCCCTGGACCTGGTGGTCCACGGCCTCGGCCGGGCCGACGTGGAGGCCCTGTACGAGACCCTGACCGAGGTGGCGGGGCTCGAGTTCCCGGACCCGGCTCCCCTTTCGGAGCCCGCGCCCCATGCGCCCGTCCCTTCTCCCCCCGAGGAGGCCGCGCCACCTCCCCCACCCGAGACCTCGCCGCCCCCGCCCGAGCCACCCGAGGGCCCCCGGGTCCGCCTGCCCGAGACGGTGCAGGTCCCGGTGGGCATCCTGGACTCGTTCGTGGACCTGTTGGGCGAGCTCACCATCGCCCGGAGCCACATCGAGAACTCGGCCCGGCGCCTGGGCTCGGAGGTGCTCCTGGAGGAGGTGGACCGGTTGGGCCGGATCGTCCGGGGGTTCCACAGCAGGGTGATGGAGCTGCGGATGCTCCCGTTCGGACTGGTGGTGGGGGGGCTGCGGCGCCTTGTGCGGGACCAGGCGGCCCGGCTCGGCAAGTCGGTGACCCTGGAGGTTCGGGGCGAGGAGATCGGGCTGGACAAATCGATCCTCAGCCGGATCTCCGATCCCCTGGTTCACCTGGTGCGTAACGCCCTGGACCACGGCATCGAGCCTCCCAAGGTGAGGGAGAGGGTGGGGAAGCCCGCCCAGGCCCTGCTGCGGATCGAGGCCGAGAGGGTGCGCAACCGGGTGGAGGTGCGGGTGTGCGACGACGGCAAGGGCATCGACGTGGAGGCGGTGCGGCGCCGGGCCGTGGATCTGGGCCTGGTGACCGAGGCGGACAGCCGCTCGCTGAGCCCGGCCGAGATCTTCGGATTCCTGTTCCGGCCGGGGTTCTCGACCCGGGAGGAGGTGTCGGAGCTGTCGGGTCGGGGGGTGGGGCTCGACGTGGTGAAGGCCCAGGTGGACGCCATGGGAGGCACGGTGGAGCTGACATCCTCACCCGGGGAGGGCGCCGAGGTGAGGATGAGCCTGCCCCTGTCCGTGGCGATCGTGCCGGTGCTGCTGGTCGGGTTGGGAAGGCGAGTGCTGGCTCTGCCCACGGCCGCGATCCACCGAACGGTGGAGGCCTCGCCCCGGGACGTGCGTCGCACGCCGGACGGCCACGTGCTCCTCACCGAGAAGGGCCAGGTTCCCATCGCAGCGCTGGGGAAGATCGTGGGGTTCCCGTGTCGCACCCGGTTCGAGCGGATGCCCCTGGTGCTGACCGCGTCCCAGGCCGGCACGGTGGCCTTGGCGGTGGACGCCTTCCTGGGCGAGCAGGATCTGTTCATCAAGCCGCTGAAGGGGCCCCTGCGGGCCCTGCGGGGGGTCGGCGGCTACTCGGTGCTGGGCGACGGCCGGCTGGTGTTCCTGCTCGACCCCCCCAGCCTGCTTCCCGCGTGAGGCTTCGGGCCGAAGGGCCCAGACGGGGATCACCCCGGCCCGCCCTGACCCGGCGGGGTGTCCCCCGCCGGGTCCAGCACCGGGAACACCCGGATGTCCTTGACGGCTGGCTTGCGCCGGAGGGAGCGAATGAGGCGGTTGAGGGTGCGGTCGCTGCCGGGTTGGACCCGGGCGGTCAGGAGCTCGTTGCCCCGGGGCAGACGGATTCGCTGGATGTCGAGCCCCAGGTCCCGGAACGCCGAGAGCACGCCGTAGAGCACGCCGGGTCCGTCTTCGAGCGTCACCTCCAGCTCCACGGTGCCCGGGTCCCGTAGGTCGTTCCGGCTGCCCCGATCCCAAGCCAGGGGCACGCCCCCACCTCTGGGCAGCCGGTCGCATACCGTGCGGTGAACCCGGAGCCGGCCCTCCTCGGGCACCCCCTCGATCTCGTCGCCCTCCACCGGAGCGCACGCTGGGCAGAACCGGATGTGGGGGTCGTCGAACACGTACCGCCGGACCCGGCGGGTCGGCGCCGAGCGCTTTCGCCGGAACAGCGAGAGGCGGCCGCCCCCTGGGGCGGGCCCCAGCACCGTGTCGATCTCCTCCTCGCCGAGGCACACCCGCCGGTACAGCTCCTGGACCGGGATCTCACCGAGATCCTGGGCCCGCTGGGCCGCCCGCTCCTCGGCCTCGTGCTCGCTCAAGCCCCGGCTCCGGGCCGTCTCCACCACCCACTGCCGTCCCGTGACCGCGGCCCGCTCGGCCTCGCGGCGTCGCATGTACCGCCGCAGGCTCGACAGGGCCTTGCGGGAGTGGGCCCAGCCCAGGTACCGGTCGTCGGCCACGGGCTGACCCGAGGTGAGGATCTCCACACGGTCCCCCGGACGGAGCTGGGTCTCCAGGGGGACCTCCTCCTCGTTGACCCGGGCGCCCCGGGCCCGCAGGCCCAGCTGCTCGTGCACGGCAAAGGCGTAGTCCAGGGCGGTGGCCCCCTCCTCCAGGCTGAACACGTCCCCCCGGGGGCTCGTGACCTGGATGGCGTCCGGCTTGTGGAACCGCAGGAAGTCCTGGATGTCCATGTCCTCGTTCTCCAGAAACTCCCGGAGCTCCTCCAGGTACTCCAGGTTGAACTCGGGGCTGGTGATGTCCATCGAGAGGAGCCCCAGGCGGTTGAACCGGTCGGCTGCGGCCGGGGCGAGGTAGAAGCTCAAAATTCGGCCCTGGTACGACACGCGGGTCTCCAGGGCCCGGAACCCGTTCTTTCGAGGCACGCTCAGGGTGTCGGAGAACCCCCCGGGCAGGGCTCGGAAGGCCGTGTGGACCCGGCCCAGGGCCCGGTAGGCGTCCTCCGAGCCGGCCGTGATGATCCGCACCGTGAATAGGTTCTCACTGGTCGGGGTGACGTCGGGCCGAAACCGGTTCCACCGGAACTCGATCCGGGCCTGCAGGTCGCCCGGAAACGCTTCGGCCAGCCGGGTCCGGAGGCCCTCGAGGGGCCGGGTCCACCCCTTGCGCATCTCCTCTTGGGCCGCCTGGAATGCCTCGAACGCCTCGGGGTAGAGGATGGGCCCGATCTTCTCGGTGAGCCGCTCGGCCAGGTCGGTCATGCACAGGCGCCGGCAGATGTTGGCGTACATCTCGGCGCTCTCTCGGGCGATGCGGACCTGCTTCTCCCGGCGAAACACCCCCAGGCTCTCCAGGTTGTCGAGCCGGTCTGCCAGCTTGACCAGGAGCACCCGGATGTCTTGGAGCACGTAGCTGAACAGCCGCTGGTACGTGAGCACCCGGCTGTCCTTGATCTTGGTGAGCGCGGCCACCAGGTCGGCGGCCTCGGGGAACTCCTGTCGCAGCTCCTTGTAGGGGTAGTCCGTATCCTCCAGGGTGTCGTGGAGCAGGGCTGCCTCCACCGACGCCCAGTCCACGATCCGGCCGTACCGGCTGACCTCCATGGCCGTCCGGACCGGGTGCCAGATGTACTCCTCCCCTGTCTTGCGGCGCTGGCCCGCGTGGAGCTGCTCGGCGCGCTCCAACGCCCGGTCCAGTCGCTCGGCCAGCTCCCCCACCTGCGACTCCTCCAGCTCGTGGTGGAGGATGTACTGGGTGAGGATCTGTTCCTTCTCTCGGGTGAAGCGCTGGGTCACTTCGGGTTCCTCGGGGAGATGTGGTGAATGCTTGGCAACTTCGGTCGTCGGTTGTCGGTCAGGGACTCTGTGGCTCGCCGGCGCTCTCCAGGTATGGGATCCGGAGGAGAGCTGCGCGCGGACCCTGCCCACTCGCGTGAGGCGCTGTAGGGCCCTGCAGGGACCTGACGAGACTTCTGGGTACCACAGATCGCAGGGGGACGGAAGAGGCCCCGCGGCCGGCACACCACCCGCCCCCATGCCCTCCGAGCTTTGGCGCGGCTCGAGGGCCGTCCGGCCGCCCAGCTCTCCAGCGGGCCGAAAGCCCCAGACCGACGACCGTCGACCGAAGTTGCTGGGAAACGGGGGGGAGAACGGGGCCCGGTCTCAGAGCTTTCCGGAACGGAGGATCGCGATGGCCAGCCCGAAGCCCAGGACCCCCGCCAGGAGGAACCCGAAGATCCCGAACGCCGGGAAGTCCCACAGCAGGGGCCCTCGGCCGGCCAGCACGATGAGGCTTGACCCGATGATCAGGGCCGACACGATCATGGCGAACGCGAGGCGGTTGGACGAGCGGTCCATCTCGTGAAGGATCGGCTCGTATCCCTGGTGCACGAAGTCCACGGCCAGCTTGCCCTCCAGCAGCTTCTGGAGGATCCGGGTCACCTGGCCGGGGACCGCCCGGATCAGCTCCCGCAGATCCCGGATGGTGCGGTAGGCGAGCCGGGCTTGCCGCCGGGGGTCCAGGCGGCGCACCAGCAGGCGGCGGGCGAACGGCACGGCCTCGTCGAGCACCACGAAGTCAGGGTCCAAGGTGCGGGCCAGGCCCTCCACGGTCAGGATGGAGCGAGCCAACAGCATCAGGTCGGGGGGCACCCGCACCCGGTGGCGCAGGGCGATCTCCGAGGACTCGTGGAGGAGATGGCCGACCCGCAGGTCCTTGAGAGGCCGGCCGAAGTAGGGCTCGATCAGCTCCTTCAGGTCCCTTTGGAACGCCCGCAGGTCCACGGTGTCCTCGGTGCTGCCCAGCCGGACGAACCCTTCGGCCATCTGGGCGTAGTCCCGGGTCACCAGCGCCAGGAACAGCTCGCCCAGCCCCTCCTGGGCCTCCTCCGAGAGGTATCCCACGGCCCCGAAGTCCAGGAACGCCACCTTTCCCTCGGGGGTGACCAGCACGTTGCCGGGGTGCAGATCGCCGTGGAACAGGCCGTCGTCGAACACCTGCTTCAGGAACGCCCGAGCCAGGGTTCGGGCCAGGGCGGAGGTGTCGAGCCCCCGTTCCCGGATGGCGTCGGCCCGGTCGGCCGGCAGCCCCTCGATGGCTTCCATGACGAGGAGCCGGCTCGATGTGAGGTCCCACTGCACCGCGGGGATCACCACCCCCTCGAACCCCTGGAAGTTCTGGCGAAACCGCTCGATGTTCGATGCCTCGAGAAAGAAATCGATCTCCCGGTTCAAAGTGCGGGCGAACTCTTCCACGATCTCTCGCGGCCGGAACGTGCGGGCCTCGGGGATGTAGCGCTCCACCAAGCCGGCGAGCAAGAACAGGGTCGCCAGGTCCTGGGAGATGGTTCGGTCGACCCCGGGTCTTTGGACCTTCAGAACCACCGGCGTGCCGTCTTTCAGCTGGGCCCGGTGCACCTGGGCGATGCTGGCCGCGGCCATGGGCGCGGGGTGGACGAGGTGGAACACCTCCTCCACCGGGCCCCCCAGCTCCTCGGTCACGATGCGCAGGACCTCCTGGAACGGGAATGGGGGCACCTGGTCCTGGAGCTTGCGGAACTCCTCCACATAGGGGGGCGGTACCAGGTCGGGCCGGGTGGCGAGCATCTGGCCCAGCTTCACGAAGGTGGGGCCCAGGTCCTCCAGGGCCAGCCGCCACTCCACGGGGGCGGGCACGTCCCCGGCCACCCCGCTCCGGCCCCGGATCCTCCGGGAGAACGGCAGCAGCCGGCCTAGCCCGGCCCGCTCAAGAATCTGGTTGAACCCGTGCTTCGAGAGAACGAGTGCGATCTCTCGGATCCGGCCCAGGGACCGGTAGGTACGGGTCAGCGCTACGACGTTCACGGCCGAGGCCTCTCCGCGAGCACAAAGTCGATCTGGCGCCGGGCCACGCTGACCCGGTCCACCCGGACCCGAACCCGATCGCCGATGCGGAAGGTGCGGCCGGTGCGCTCACCGATCAGGGCCTGGGTCTCCTCCGAGAAGTGATAGAAGTCGTCCTCCAGGCTGGAGACGTGGACCAGGCCGTCCACGAAATAGGTCTCGAGCTCCACGAAGAACCCGAAGCTCGCCACCCCCACCACGAACCCCCAGTGCTCCCCGCCCACCTTGTCGGCCATGAACTGGCACTTCTTCCATTGCACGGCCTCCCGCTCGGCCGCCTCGGCCGCCCGCTCCCGGGTCGAGAGGTGGGGGCAGACCTCCTCCAGGTACCGGCGTTCCTTCTGGCGCCAGGTCGTGGACGCGGGGCGCTTTTGGAGCGCCTTCTTGAGCTCCCGGTGCACGATGAGGTCGGGGTACCGTCGGATCGGTGAGGTGAAGTGGAGGTATCGCTCCGAGGCCAGCCCGAAGTGGCCGAGGTTGTCAGGGGCGTACACGGCCTTGGCCATGGTCCGGAGCATCATGTTGTGAATCATACGCTCCTCGGGTTTCCCCTCTACCTGGGCGAGCAGGTGCTGGAAGTCCTTGGGGTGCACCCGGGCGCGGCCCTTCAGAGTGTACCCGAAGTTGTGGACAAACTTGCGGAACTCGGCCAGCTTCTCCGGAGCCGGGGCGTCGTGGACCCGGTAGGGGCACGGGATCCGGCGCTTGGTGAGAAAGTCGGCCACCGCCTCGTTGGCGGCGATCATGAACTCCTCCACCAAGAAGTGGGCCTCGTTGCGCTGGCCCCGCATGATGTCCTCGGGCCGGCCCTGCACGTCGAGCACGATCTCGGCCTCGGGCAGGTCGAAGTCGATGCTGCCCCGTTCCCGTCGTCGGGCCCGCACCGCCCGGGCCAGCTCCCCCATCCGCAGGAGCATGGAGGTCACGTCGGCCAGCTCCTGGGCCTCGTCGCAGTCCGGGTCGTCCAGGATGCGGGCCACCGTTGTGTAGGTGAGGCGGTGACGGCTCCGGATCACGGCCGGGTAGAATCGGGCCTCCTGGCGCCGGCCCCCCCGGCTGAACACTAGATCGGCCACCAGGGCCAGGCGGTCCACCCCCGGGTTCAGGGAGCAGATGCCGTTGGACAGTCGCTCGGGCAGCATGGGGAACACCCGGTCCGGGAAGTAGGTAGAGGTGCCCCGGGCCAGGGCCTCCTCGTCCAGGGGGTTGCCGGGGGTAACGTAGTGGCTCACGTCGGCGATGGCCACCCGCAGCCGCACCCGGCCCTGGTCCAGCTCCTCCAGGGCCAAGGCGTCGTCGAAGTCCTTGGCGGTCTCGCCATCGACGGTCACGAACGGCAGCTCCCGCAGGTCCTCCCGTCCCCGGCGGTCCGCGGCCCGGACCTTGATGGGCACGCCCTCGGCCGCCTCCAGGACCTCGGGGGGGAACGCCACCGGGATGCCGTGCTTCAGGGCGATGGCCTTGGCCTCGGCCGAGGCGTCGCCCCGGTGGCCCAGCACGTGGATGACCCGGCCCTCGGGGCCGGCCTCGTCGGTGGGGAACGCCGTGATCTCGACCTCCACGATCTGGCCGTCGGCCGCGCCGCCCAGATCGTCGGGCGCCACGTAGATCTCGTGGAGGAAGCGCTCCTCCAGGGGCGCCACCACGGCCGCCTTGCGTCGTACCCTCACGACCCCGATCACTTTGGGGTTCGCCCGCTGCAGGATCCGGATGATCCGGCCCTCAGGGCCCTTGGGCGGCCGCCGCTCGATCCGGGCCACCACCCGGTCCCCGTGCATGGCGGCCTTGAGCCACCGGGGCTTGACGAACACGTCGGGCTGGTCGGGATCCTCGGCCACCACGAAGCCGAACCCGTCCGGGTGGACCTGCAGGCGACCCACCACCAGCCCAACCCGGGAGGGGTGGGCGTACCGGCCGCCCTTGATCTCCACCACCTCGCCCGTTTCCGCAAGGTCTCGGAGCAGGGCCAGGAACTCCGGCTCCGACGCCTTGGGGACGCGCAGCCGTTTGACGAGGTCCCGGGCCGTGACCGGGTGGGACGCCTTCTCCCGTAGAAACGCCACGAGGGATTCGGGTTTCAAGGGCATGCCGGGATTCCTTTCGTGCGAGAAACGGCCAGAACGCCAGGAGGGCGAAGGGCTGCGAGCCTAGCTCCCCCGGCCCGCATCAGCTCCGGGGCGTCCGCAGAAGCTTGGCGGTGGCGGTGGCCGCCTCGGTGCCGTCCTCCAGCAGGGCACGGGCCTCCCCCTGGAGCAGCCGGCCCCGATCCCGGGTGATCCTTCCCTCTACCCGCAAGGGCCGGCCCACGGACACGGGCTTGTGGTAGCGGACGGTGATCTCTGCGGTGACCGCGGGCGTGCCCAGCAACGTGGTGAGCTTGCCCAGGGCCTCGTCCAGCAGGGTGGCCACCAGGCCGCCGTGGACGATCCCCTCATACCCGATGTGCGCCGGCCGAGGGGTCCACACGGTCTCGATGGACCGGGCCTCCTCGTCGAACCGGAACTCCAGGCGCAGCCCCTCCGGGTTGTCCTTGCCGCACACGAAGCAGTTGTCCTGCCAGGTAAGGTTCATTTCAGGTCGTCCGATCGGAAGAAACGGGGAGGGGGGCGGCTTGCCGCCGTCAGGGAAACGATGGCCCGCATTATAGCGGCGCCATGCGGGGGCGGCAACGAAGGCGCCGCTGGGGGGTTGACGCTCACGGCGGGGCTGTGGTATCAAACGCGCTCCGTGCCGAAGTGGCGGAACTGGTAGACGCGCCAGATTCAGGATCTGGTGGGCGCAAGCCCGTGGAGGTTCGAGTCCTCTCTTCGGCACCAACCCGCTCGACCGAGCGACCGGAGTCCCTCGAGGGTTCCGGTCGTTTTTTTGCGGCGCCTCGGGGGCGCCGCAAACGAAAAGGGGAGCCGATCTCTCGGCTCCCCTTTCTGCTTCCGATGGTGCCCAGGGCCGGACTCGAACCGGCACGGGATTTCCCCACTACCCCCTCAAGATAGCGTGTCTACCAGTTCCACCACCTGGGCACGGATCCGGTTGGCTCTACTTCTGCTCGCCGGCCGGTTGATCGGCCGGAGGCTGCGGGGCCGGAGCCTGCTGGGGCGCGGTGGCCGCCGGCTGGTCCGGCACCACGCTGACCTTATACCGATGGCTCGCCATATAGGTCAAGCCCAGGGAGGTGAGCATGAACACCCCGGCCGCCACCGCGGTCAGCTTGCCGAGGAACGTGGTGCCCCCGGAGCTGCCGAACAGGGTCTGGCTCGATCCGCCGAACACGGCACCCATGTCGGCGCCCTTGCCCTGCTGGAGGAGCACGATGCCCACCAGGATGAAGCTCACGATCACATGAACGACGATCAGCAGCGTATACATGGTCCCGTCCGTCCGGATGAGGATCAAAACACACTTTATAGCGCACCTCGGGCGATGGATGCAAACGCCTCCGCCTGAAGGCTGGCGCCGCCCACCAGGGCGCCGTCCACGTCGGGCTGGCCCAGGAGCTCCGCGGCGTTGTCCGGCTTGACGCTGCCCCCGTACAGGATGCGCACCCCCCGGGCCGCATCGCCGCCTCCGATCGCCTCCAGGGTCGCGCGGATGTGGGCGTGCATCTCCTGGGCCTGCTCGGCCGTGGCCGACCTGCCGGTGCCGATGGCCCACACCGGCTCGTAGGCCACCACCAGGCGCTCCAGGGTGTCGGGGCCCAGGGGGCCGATGCCCGCCCGGATCTGGGTCTCCACCACCTCGAAGGCCCGGCCGGCGTCCCGCTGCTCCAGGGTCTCGCCCACGCACACGATCGGGGTCATGCCGGCGCCCAGCACCCGGCCCGCCTTCCGGGCCACCAGGTCGTCGGTCTCCCCGAAGTCCCGGCGTCGCTCCGAGTGCCCCACGATCACGTAATGCACGCCGAGCTCGGCAAGCATGGGCGCGGCCACCTCACCGGTGTAGGCGCCCACGAGCTCCCAGTGGACGTTCTGGGCCCCCAGGCGAACGGGGGTGTTCGTGAGCACTCGGGCCACCGGGGCCAGGGCGGTGAACGGCGGGGCGACCGCCACCTCCACCCCGGCCAGGTCCCGGACCCCTGCGGCGACCGCCTCGGCCAGGGCCACGGCCTCGGTCACGGTCTTGTGCATCTTCCAGTTGCCAGCGACGAGCGGTGTGCGCATGGTTGGATCCTTTCTCCGCCCTCACTCCAGGGCGGCGATGCCCGGCAGGGTCTTGCCTTCGAGAAGCTCCAGGGACGCCCCACCGCCGGTGGAGATGTGGGAGATCCGGTCGGCCAGACCGGCCTGGGTCACGGCGGCCACGCTGTCGCCGCCCCCCACCACGGTGAACGCCGACGAGTCGGCCGTGGCCCGGGCCACGGCCACGGTGCCCTCGGCGAACGCCGGGATCTCGAACACCCCCATGGGGCCGTTCCAGACCACGGTGCGCGCCCCGGCCACGGCCTGGGCGTAGGCCTCCCGGGTCCGGGGGCCGATGTCCACCCCCTTCCACCCGGCCGGCACCTCGGCCCCGCCGGTCACGCGGGTCTCGGCCTCGGCGCTGAGGTCTCGCGCGATCACGTGGTCCGCGGGCAGCGCGATCTCCTTGCCCTCCTCCCGGGCCTGGGCGAGGAGCTCCCGGGCGAGCCCGAGCCTGTCCTCCTCCACGAGGGAGCCCCCCACCTCGATCCCCTGGGCCTTCAGGAACGTGTACGCCATGGCCCCTCCCACCAGGATCCGGTCCACCCGGGGCAGCAGGTTTCGGATCACGCCGATCTTGTCGCTCACCTTGGCGCCGCCGAGCACCGCCACGTAGGGGTGCTCGGGCCGGTCCAGCACTCGTTCGAACGCCCGGATCTCCTTGAGCAGGAGCAGGCCTGCCGCCCGGCGGTCCGGAGGGAAAAGGGAGGCCATGCCGGCCGTGGAAGCATGGGCCCGGTGGCAGGTCCCGAAGGCGTCGTTCACGTACGCGTCGGCCAGGGCGGCCAGCTGGCCCGCCAGCTCCGGGTCGTTCTTGGTTTCGCCGGGGTGGAACCTCACGTTCTCCAGCATCAGGATCTTCCCCGGCTCCAGGTCCCGGGCTAGGGGCTCCACCTTCGGGCCCACCACGTCCGGGGCCAGGTACACGCTCAGACCCAGCAGCTCCCCCAGCCGCTCGGCCACCGGCGCGAGCGAGAAGGCCGGGTCGGGCCGGCCTTTGGGCCGGCCCAGATGGCTCGCCAGAACCACTGCCGCGCCCCGGTCCAGCAGGTGACGCAGGGTGGGCAGGGCGGCCCGGATTCGGGTGTCGTCGGTGATGCGGCCGTCTTTCACCGGCACGTTTAGGTCGGCCCTCACGAACACCCGTTTTCCTTCGACCTGGATCTCCTCCACCGAACGGATCGCCATGGAACACCCCCTTTGATGACCAGGAACCAGAAGACGCGTGGGTGGCCGTACGATAAGAGCGGAGCGGGCCCGGGTCAATGGGGCGCGGCTCACCGGGCGCCGCCGGGGGTGGAAGCGACCCGCAGCAGGGCCGCATCCTCCTCGGGGATCGAGGGGTTGATCGCGATGCCGGTGCCGATCTCGAGCCCAGCCCGGGTGGTGAGGCGGGGAAGGACCTGAATGTACCAGTGCAGCTGAGGCTCGCCGGCCCGGTACTGGGTGGACGAGTGGATCACGTAGTTGTAGTCGGGTCGGCGCAGGCGCTCCGCGATGCGGCCCAGCACGTCCCGCAGGATCCGGGCCAGGGGAGCCTTCTCCGGATCGATGAGCTCCCCGAAGTCGGCCTGGTGGCGCCGGGGCACGATCCACACCTCGCAGGGCACCTCGGCCGCAAACGGCACGAAAGCCACGAACGAGTCGTTCTCGGCCACGATCCGTTCGCCGGCGCGGGCCTCGAACGCCAGCACGTCGCACAGGCAGCACCGGCCCCACTCGTCGAAGTAGCGTTGAGCCTCCTCCTCCCTCCACCGCACGTGGGGAGGCGCCACGGCCAGGGCGATGGTCTGGGAGTGGGGATGGGCCATCGAGGCCCCGGCCCGGGGGCCCCGGTTCCGGAATGTCAGGGTGAGGATCGTGTCGTCCAGGGCCATGAGGTCCCGGTGGCGGCGGTGGTAGGTCTCGATCAGGGCCTCCACCTCGGGCGGCCCCATCTCGGGCAGGTCCCGGTCGTGGCGGGGGGACTCGATGATGACCTCGTGGCGGCCGTGGCCTTCGAGGGCCAGGTGGATGCCCACCGAGTACCGGCGGGGGTCGAGCTCGGGCGATACGGCCGGATACCGGTTGGGGATCACCCGGGTGCGCCACCCGTGGGGAGGGGGGCCGGGGAGCTCGAGCACCACGCGGCCGAGGGCGGGCTCGTTGCCCGGGCAGAACGGGCAGTTCGGGTCGCACGGTGGGATCTGCTCGGGCACGGGGGTGGGCTTGGCGCGCAGGTCCGTGGGCCGGCTGCGACGGCTTGGAGCGAAGATCACCCACTGCTTCGTGAGCTTATTCTGCCGGATGAAGTGGGCGTCGCGCATGGTTCGTCTCGGCGCTGGGGGCTACGAGCCCGGGGCCTCGGTCTCGACCCGGTTCCGTCCGGCCTCCTTGGCCCGGTACAGGGCCTGGTCGGCCCGCTCGAAGGCCGAGGCGGTGGTGTCGCCCGGCCGGAACTGGGCCACCCCGCACGACACGGTCACGGGCACCGGTTTTCCCCGGGTGTGGAACCGGAACGCCTCCACGCTGCGCCGGATCTTCTCGGCCACCTTCACCGCGGCCGCCAGGGAGGTCTCGGGCAGGAGCACCACGAACTCCTCTCCCCCGTACCGGCCGAAGAAGTCCACCTCCCGGATCTGGGAGTCCGCGATCCGGGCGATGGCCTTGAGCACCTTGTCCCCGGCCCGGTGCCCGAATCGGTCGTTGATGGACTTGAACCGGTCCACGTCCACCACGATGATCGACAGGGGGCTGCCGTAGCGCCGCCACCGGGCCTCCTCGGCCCGCACCCGCTCCTCGTAGGCCAGCCGGTTGAAGGACCCCGTGAGCGGGTCCCGAAGGCTTTGCTCCCGAGCGGTGCGGGCGCGGTCCCGCTGCTCCTCCACCTCGCCCTCGAGCTGGGTCACGGTCTGGCGCAGGCGGTCCACCTCGGCCTGGAGCTCCTTCTCCCGGCCTTCGTCCGCCCTGCGGTGGGCTTCCAAGTGGGCCTCGATCGCCTCCAGGCTTCTTCGGATCCAGTTCCGCAGGGTGACCACGTCGCCGGCCCCTGCGCTCCTCTCGGTCAGCCCCCTCATCTCCTGGCGCACGGCGGAGTCGAGCCGGCGGGAGGCCCGGAACCCCTCCTGGGAGCGCTCCCAGGCACCGTGGATGCCCTGGTCGATCTGACGGAGCCGCTGCGCCATCTCCTGGAGCAGGGTTTCGAGCTGGGCCTTCTCTTCCTGCACGAGGGACCGCATCCGGTAGACGAGGCCGGTGATCCCCTCGATGGCGTCGGGCAGGTCGTCGGGAGCGATCCCGGCCTCGAACGTCTCGATGAGGGCCAGGGCCTCCTCCGCGCACTCCGGCGGCAGGGGGAGCCGCTCCACCAGATGGATCAGCACGTGGTGCACCGGAGGGGCGGGCTGGTCGGGGTCGGCCCACCGGGTCTCGGCGAGCACCCGGTCCTTCAGCTCCTCGACACGGCTCTCCAGCTTCTCGAGATCGAGGCCGGCCTTCATGTCGTCGCGCAGCTCGGCCAGGGCCGCCGAGATCTCGGGGGTGGCCGGCCCCTCCGCGATGATAGTCAGATGGGTCAGGATCCGGCGGAGCCGCTCACCCAGGGCGGACCACTCCCGCTCCTTGGCGTCCAGCTCGTCCACGAGCCGGAGGTACTTCTCCCGGTAGGTCAGGTCGTCGGGTCGGGCCATGGTCGTTCACTTTGGGCCTTCGGCCCTCTGGGAGGCTGGGCTGCTGGGCGGCCGGACGGCTCTCGAACCGCGCCAAAGCTCGGGCGGCATGGGGTCCGCTGGGAAGCCGCGTGCGGCTCCTTGGCTCGCCGCGCAGCGCCTCCAACGCTTGCACCGTGAAACCGTTCGGTCCCCGGCCGACTGCCATGAAACCACCGTTGGTGCCCCGTGCCTGCGCGGCGAATCTCATGTCCGGCTTCGCGCGCGGCCGGAAGCAGATCCCATGTCCCCGGCGGCGGAGCCAGGTTCAAGGGAAAAAGACCACAACCAGGGCGCCGCCGGCCGCGGCCAGGGCCGACGTGGCCCACAGGAGGCGGAACGCCCGGTCCAGGTGTGCGGGCTCCAGCCGGGGACCCGGGTCGCCGAGCCGCGGGCTGGGCCGCATCACGCCGCCGTACCGGGCGGGTCCGCCCAGCTCCACCCCCAGGGCGGCCGCGAACGCGGCCTCCGGAAACCCGGCGTTGGGCGACTTGTGGTACCGGCCGTCTCTCCAGGCCACCCGCAGGGTGTGCCGGCCCCGGCGCCACAGGAGCTGGGCCGCGGCCGCGGCCAGCAGGGCGGTGAGGCGGGCCGGAAGCCAGTTTGCCACGTCGTCGGCCCGGGCGCTAACCCGGCCGAAGGTCTCGTATCGCGGGGTTCGGTACCCCACCATGGAGTCCAGAGTGTTGACGGCCTTGTAGGCCACGGCCAGGGCGGGACCCCAGCCCAGGGCGGCGCCGAGCATCAGGTAGAACAGGGGGGCCACCACGCCGTCCGACGCGTTCTCCGCCACGGTCTCCAAGGCCGCCCGGAGGATCTCGGAGGGGGAGAGATCGGAGGTGTCGCGGCCCACGATCCGGGACAGGCGGCGTCGGGCCTGGGGGATCCGGCCGCGTCGCACCCACCGCCCCACCTCCCGGGCCTCCTGGTCCAGGCACCGGGTCGCCAGGCAGGTGTAGGCCAGGTACACGCCCACGGCCGCGCCCAGGACCGGGTGGACCCAGCCGGCCGCCCGCCACAGGGCGAGGGCGGCCCCGCCGGCTCCGGCCACGACCGCGCCCCACAGGACGGCCCCCCTCCACAGGAGCCCGGCGGACCGGTAGAGCCGGCGCTCCAACGCCGCCACGGCCCGCCCCATGGCCACCACGGGGTGGGGCCAGGGGATCCAGGGGGGATCCCCCAGCACGGCGTCCAGCCCCCATGCCGCCAGGACCGAGAGCGGCCCGAACCCGGTCACGGCGCCGCCATCCTCGCGGGCAGCAGCGAGCCCAGGGCGGCCACCAGCCGGTCGTTCTCCTCGGGCCGGCGGACCGCCACCCGCACGAACCGGTCGCCCAGGCCGAAGCTGCCGCAGTGTCGGACCAGGATGCCCTGGTCGGCCAGGGCGCGGTACACTCGGCCCGCCTCGGGCGCGGGCCGGCAGAGCTCCACCAGCAGGTAGTTGGCCGCCGAGGGAAGGGGGCGCACGCCCGGCAGCCGTTCCAAGGCGGCCGAGAACCGCCGGCGCTGCACCTCCAGGGCGGACCGGGCCCGGGTCTCCCAGCCCTCCTGGGCCAGGCAGAAGGCGCCGGCCGCCTGGGCCAGGGTGTTCACGGACCAGGGGACCTGTCGGCTCCGGATCCGTTCCGCCACGCTCGGGGCGGCCACCAGGAACCCGATCCGCAGTCCCGGCAGGGCGTAGAACTTGGTGAGAGACCGAAGCACCACCAGCTCCTCCCGGAACGGCGCCTGGCCCGCCACGCTCTGATCGGGGACGAAGTCGATGAACGCCTCGTCCACCACCAGCCGGGCCCCCCGCTCCCGGCACAGATCGGCCAGGGCCAGCACCCGCTCGGCCGGCAGCAGGGTCCCGGCCGGGTTCGAGGGGTTCGAGAACACCACGAGGTCGCCGGCCCGCACGGCCTGTTCCAGGCCCTGGAGGTCCAGGCCGAAGGACCGGGCCTCGGCCCGAGGCACCCGGTGCACGGCCACCCCGGGCGGAACCAGGCCCGTGTACAGGCCGAAGTCCGGCGGGCACACCAGCACCCGCTCCGGCGCCAGGCACCGGAGCACCAGGTCGATCAGCTCGGCCGAGCCGTTGCCCACCGCGAGCGCCCGGGCCGGGCTTCCGAGCCGCCGGGCCAGCGCCTCGATCAGGCGCCGGCACGACCGGTCGGGGTAGTGCACGATCAGGGGCCAGACGGCCACGACCTCGTCCCACAGCCCCGGAGGCGGGCCGAAGGGGTTGATGGAGGCGCTGAAGTCCACCACCCGGGAGGCATCGACCGCCTCCCACACGTTGCCCCCGTGGTCCTGGGGCCAGCGGTCAGGCGGGGGGGAGGGCACGGACCACCTCCTCGATGGCGTGAACCAGGTCCCGGGGGGTGCGGCCCGCGGCCAGGGCCGCGCACGCCGCGCCGCCGGCGCCCACCCCCTCCTTCACGAGGCCCTCCTCGTACCGTCGCAGCCCCGGGTCCTGGCTGTCCGTGAAGTCCAGGCCGCAGGCCACGGCCGGAATCCGCCGGGGCAGGTGGGACAGGATGCCGGTCAGGTCCGCGGCCGGGTCCTCCGCCACCCACCGGGTGGTGGCGATGCACATTCGGCCCGGCTCGCCGGGCTCCCCCCCCTGCCACAGCCTGAGCGCCAGCCCCGCCACAGCAGCCATCTGGGTGCCGCCCGCGAGCACCACCGGTCCTGACCGGCTCGCCTCGAGGGCCATCCAGGCCACCGCGGCTTGCATGGGGTCGCCCACGGCCCGGACCACCTCCTCCCCGGAGGGTCGGTCGGGCAGGGAGGCGGCGGCCAGGGCCTGGTCCACCACCTGGGCCTTGAGCCCGTGGTTGCCCCCGGGCATGGAGGACGACACCCGTCCCCCGGCCGGCACCCCCAGGGCCTCGAGCACGGCCTGGGCCGTGGTGGTTCCGCCGGGCACGCTCTCGGCGATCACCGCCCAGGCGGCCCGGGAGGCCAGATACCGGCCGGCCTCGCGGCACCGCTCCCGGAACCCCGGGGGCAGGTCCACGGCGTTGCCGGTGGTGATGCATCGGCCCGGGACCCCCCCCAGGTCCAACCGGGGCGTCAGGGGCGGCACCCGCGTGCCGGCGTCCACGATCAGGGGCACCACGCCCAGCCCGTCCAACGCGGCCTTGGTGATCACCACCGGGCTCGGGGGGCCCAGGGGGTTGCGGGGAATCTCGGGCAGGGTGAGGGGTCGGCCGAACACCAGGAACTCGCTGTCGAGGGCGGCCGTGAACCGGCGCTTCTCGGGCGTCTCCCCCGCGGCCGAGATCCCCGGGATCTCGGCGGTGTCGGTGGAGGCGATCACGCAGGCGAACGCCGGCGGGCCCGCAAGGCCGGACCAGAACCGGCGCCCCGCCTCCGCCTCGAAGCAGAACCGGAGTGCATCCAGGGCGGCGGCGCGAGAGGGGCAGGGCATGGGGCTTCCTCCGAAGATGAGCGGCCGCCTACCCTAGCCCCGGCTGGCCTCCCGGGTCAACCCGGCCTGGCCACCGTCGCCGGCAGGGTACGGATGTTTCGTTTATGTTTCACGCTTTCTTGTTTTTGTGTGATGCGTGAAAAGCTTTGGATAAATCTTTCGATCTTGACGGGAAATAGGCTGGATGCTTTGATTCGGTCGATCGTGAAGGACTGCACATGGGTCGGGAGGAGAAAGGAGGTGCGAGGAGAAGGCGGTTTGGCATGAGGATTCTTTTCTATTCGGGAAGAGGGGAGTTGTCATGAAGTGGAGATCGATTCGAGCGGTGTGGGCGGCCGGCACCGTGCTCTTTCTGGTCGGGGGGGGCCCGTGGGGCGCGGACGCCTCCGTGGACGACAGCCAGTGTGTGGAGTGCCACGAGGAGATCGACTACGAGGCCTACTCCGCCTCGGTCCACGGCCGGAACGCGTGCAACAGCTGTCACTACGACGTGGTGGACATCGAGGAGCACGAAACCTGCGGCTCAAGGACCCAGGACAAGGTCGAGACCTGCCACCGGTGTCATCCGGACGAGGGCCGGGAGCACTTCGCCTCGGTGCACATGATGAACGACGTGCGCTGCTCCGACTGCCACTCCGATGTGCACGCCATCACAAAATGGGACGGCTCCAAGGCCCGGGTGGTGGAGGTGTGCTCGGTGTGCCACGAGAGCGAGGAGTACGCCGCCAGCGTCCACGGCAGGGCCGTGGCCTCCGGCAACAACGACTCGGCCGCCTGCAACGACTGCCACGGGCTCCACCGGATCGAGGAGCTGGGGGATCCCAACACCCACGAGTACAGGGCGTTCCACACCGACACCTGCCACCGGTGCCATGCTGACGAGGCCATGATGCGCCGCAACGGGGTGCCCGTCATCGCCGTGAAGACCTACGAGGAGAGCTACCACGGCAAGGTGGAGGCCCTGGGTTCGGCCCTGGCCGCGGGCTGCGCCGACTGCCACGGGGCCCACAATATCCTGCCCCCCACCGACCCCGCATCGAGCATCTACCCCGGCAACCTGCCCAAGACCTGCGGGAAGTGCCACCCGGGCTCCACCATTCAGTTCGCCCAGTTCCTGCCCCACGCCGATCACCGGGACAAGGAGAACTACCCGGTGCTCTACTACACCTGGCTGTTCATGACGGGGCTGCTCGTGGCCGTGTTCGCGGTGTTCTGGCTTCACACCCTGCTGTGGTGGCGAGCGGCTTACTGGGAGCGGCGTGAGCGACTGCGCAAGGGGCACTTCCAGTTATCGGAGGTGGAGGAGCCCCTCCGGCCCTACCGCCGGTTCAACTGGTTCGACCGCATCCTGCACCTGACCATGATGGTGAGCTTCCTGGGCCTGGTGACCACGGGGCTTCCCCTGAAGTTCCATGACGCACCTTGGGCCCCGGCCGTGATGAGGCTGCTGGGCGGCCCCCACCAGGCGGGGTGGATCCACCGGATCTGCGCGGGGATCACCTTCGCCTACTTCGGCACCTGCATCGGCTACATCCTGTACTATCTGTTCCTCAAGGACACCGGGGAGACGGTCTGGCAGAAGCTGCTCGGGCCCGACTCCCTGATGCCCACCCGGAGGGACGCGAAGGACATCGGCGCCATGCTCCGGTGGTTCTTCGGGAGGGGCCGAGAGCCGACCTTCGACCGGTGGACCTACTGGGAGAAGTTCGACTTCCTCGCCGTGTTCTGGGGGATGTTCGCCATTGGGGGGTCGGGGCTGCTCCTGTGGTTTCCCGAGTTCTTCGGCAGGTTCCTGCCGGGGTGGGTCTTCAACGTGGCCATGATCGTGCACAGCGACGAGGCCTTGCTGGCGTCGGGCTTCATCTTCACGGTGCACTTCTTCAACACCCACTTCCGACCGGGAAAGTTCCCCATGGATCCGGTGATTTTCACGGGCCGGCTCCCCAAGCACGAACTCTGCGAGGAGCGCCGTCCCTGGTACGAGCGCCTGAAACGGCAGGGGGTGCTGGAGACGATGCAGGAGGAGCCCACCCCGCCCCTGTGGGACCTGGTGAGTCAGATCATCGGGTTCGCGGCGTTGGGGGTGGGCCTGGTGGGGATCGCGCTGATCGCCTGGGGGTTCATGGGTCATTGAGAAAAGGGGCGCCTCGCCCCCTTCCTCACCCGGCCTCGCGTTTCGGGGCCGGGTCTTTTTTCCTCTGCGGCTCAGGAGCCGCCAGGCCGCCTAGTGTCATGGTTCGCAAGTCCGTACATTCCCCGAGGCGGTGGGGCTGGGAGCTCCTCCTTCGCTGAACGGCCTCGCAGGGGCGGCCTCGGCGCGTGAGAGCACGCGCCGAGGCCGCTCCCCTTGCCCCCGGCGGCAACGTCACGGGCCAACGAACGTTACCCTTCACGTTGTACGGCCCCGCAGGGGCCTGAGCAGGCTCCCCAGCGGAAGCTACCGGCCCGGACACTGGGCGGCCACGGCCGGGTCGATCCCCTTCCCGCCGTAGGCGGACTCGAAGTGGCTCCGGAACTCCTCGGCGAGCCGGCGGGCCCGCTCGTCGTAGGCGGCGGGGTCGGGCCAGGTGTTGCGGGGGATCAGCACCCCCGACGGAACCCCGGGGCACTCCCGGGGCACGGCCAGGTGGAACAGGGGATCCTCCTCGTAGGGGACCTCCTCGAGACGGCCCGCGAGGGCCGCGTTCACCACGGTCCGGGTCAGGGCGATGTCCATGCGCCGGCCCACGCCGTAGGGCCCGCCGCTCCAGCCGGTGTTCACCAGGTACACCCGGGTCCCGTGCCGGTCCAGCTTCTCTCCCAGCATCCGGGCGTAGTCCTCGGGGTTGCGCGGCATGAACGGGGCGCCGAAAAACCGGGAGAAGGTGCTCACCGGCTCCTTGATACCGGTCTCGGTGCCGGCCAGCTTGCTCGTGTACCCCATGAGGAACCAGAACATGGCCCGGTGCTTGTCCAGCTTGGCCACCGGCGGAAGCACGCCGTTGGCGTCGGCAGCCAGGAACAGGATGGTGGTGGGATGGCCGCTCACCGGGGGGGCCTTGATGTTCGACAAGAACGACAGGGGGTAGGCCACCCGAGAGTTGGGGGTGAGCCGATCGTCGTCCACGTCGAAGGTTCCGTCGGGGTACACCATCAGGTTCTCGACGATGGCGCCGTGGTCCAGGGGGTCCGCCTCGTGGAAAGTGGCGTGCCAGATCTCGGGCTCCTTGTCCTGGCGCAGGTTGATCAGCTTCGCGTAGCACCCGAACTCGAAGTTGGCGATGCCCCGGTCGCTCCACCCGTGCTCGTCGTCGCCCAGGAGGGCCCGGGAGGGGTCGGCCGACAGGGTGGTCTTGCCGGTGCCCGACAGCCCCAGGAGAAGGGCGCAGTCGCCGGTCTTGCCCTCGTTGGCGGAGCAGTGGAGCGGCAGCACGCCCACCTCGGGCAGAAGGTAGTTCATCACCGTGAACATCAGCTTCTTGTTCGTCCCGCAGTAAGCCGACCCGTACACGAGCCCCAGGCGCCGATCGAAGTCCATCACGATGGCCATGTCCGAGGTCCGGCCGTCCGGGAGCCTGCGCAGCCGCCCCTCGTACCGGGAGGCGTCCACCTTGTCCTCCGGCAGGCTCAACAGGACGAACGGCCGGTCGGCGAACACGCTGTGCCCGATGTCCTCGGGGACCGGCCGGAACATGGTGTGGCTGAACAGGGCCGTCAGGGCCCGGGGGGTCACGGTGCGCACCGGCAGGGCGTAGGCCGAGTCCGCGCCCACCACTCGGTCGGTCACGTATACCCGGTCCTTCGTCCCCAGCACCCGGCAGGCGTCCCCCCACAGCAGGTCGAAGGTCTCCGGATCCATGGGGATGCAGTTGGGGGAGTCCCAGTCGATGGTGGCCTCGCTCTCGGGCCGCCGGACGATGTAGGTGTCCTTGGGGCTCCTGCCCGTGGACTCGGGCCGGGTCCAGGTGGCCAGGGCGCCGGTGGCCAGCGAGATGGCCTCGCGGTGCTCCAGTGCGTCGGCGATCAGCCGTCTACGGTCGGGGTTGTCGATCCGACGGTCGTTTGTGTGCAGGGCTTGATCCAATCGCTCGAGCGGGTCCATCGTGCTCACCTCGGGTTCGAAATATCGGGCCGCGGGGTCATCGGCTCCCAAGCGGAGCTGGGCACGGAGTGTAGGAGAATCCCTAGGGGAAAACAACCGGCCGGTTGGTGAGGGGTTGCTTCGGGGCCATCCAGAGACTAGAAACCGGAGACTAGAGAAACAGACCTTCTCTCGTGGCGGTGCTGGGAGCGCGTCGGTTGCGGCGACCCGAGGAGCCGCTCCTGGCTCTCCATCAGACCCCTACCCCGCGCGCCCCGAGGTAGAGAGGCTCGGGTCTGGCAATGCTTTCGTCGGAATTATGAACCCGGCGGCTATGAAGGCGCGCGAGCCGTAGCAGGCCCCACGCCCTCAAACGCCCCCTATTTTTGCCGCCGGCGCAACAGTAACTGCGGACCAACGGCCCAGAGCGAAAGGAGAACCCACCATGGACTTCGATCGGCTCCGCGACCTGGCCGCCGGTTTCCAGCCGGCCAAGCTTCTGCTGGTGGCGTTGGACCTGGGGGTGTTCGACGCCCTGGCCGGGGGGCCTCTGGCCGCCCAGGAGTTGGCGGGGCGGATCGGCGCGGATCCCAGGGCCACCGAGATCTGCGCGAACGCCCTGGTGGGGATGGGGCTGCTGACCCACGGCGAGCGCGGGTACGGGGTGGCGGCCCCGGCGGCCCGGTGGCTGGTGCGCACCTCCCCCGAGTATCGGGGGGAGATCCTCCGGCACATCCACAACACCTGGGAGAGGTGGGCGGGGTTGGAGAGCGCCTGGCGCGAGGGCCGCCCCGCGGCCGGAAAGCCCGCACCCCCGCCGGACCCCGACGATCCGGCACGCCGCCACTTCATCCTGGGCATGGAGAACGTCACCCGGGAGGTCGCGCCCCGGATCGCCGAGCTGCTTCCTCTGGCCGGGACGAGGTCCCTGCTGGACCTGGGTGCCGGGCCGGGGAACTACTGCCTGGCGTTTGTGGCCCGTTGGCCGGGGCTGCGGGTGTGCCACTTCGATCTGCCCGGGGTCTCGCGGATCGCGCGCGAGTTCGTGGGGGGCAAGCCCGGGGCGGACCGGATCACGTTCTTGGAGGGGAGCTTTCTCGAGGATCCCCTGGGCGGTCCCTACGACGTGGTGTGGGCCAGCCAGATCATCCACATGCTGGGCGAGGACGAGGTCCGGCGGTTGCTCGCCCGGATCGGGGAGGTGCTTACCCCCGGAGGGCTCGTGGCGATCCACGACCACTTCCTGGATCCCGGCCGAACGGAACCGCCGTTCGCCGCCCTGTTCGGGGTGCACATGCTGGTCTCCACCGACCGGGGCCGGACCTATGGGCTGGACGAGGTGGAGGGGTGGGGCAGGGAGGCGGGGTTCGATCCAGAGGGTCGGATCGAGTACGGCCGGGGGCCGCGGATCCTGCTGCTGCGGTGCCGGCCCGCCTAACTTCGGTCGTCGGTTTGGGGCCTTCGGCCCGCGGGCCGAAGACCCCGGCTCAGCAGCCGCCCGAGCAGCCGGAGGCGCAGTCCGCGGTCTGGGACCGGGCCTTCACCACGAAGCCCCGGCGTAAGGGGCCCGACAGGTACTCTACCCGGATCCCGCCCACCTGGGTGAGCAGGGATCGGTTCATCACCAGCCGAAACCCGTCCTCGGCATGCACGGTGTCGTCGTCTTTGGGCTCATCCAGAGCCAGGCCCCAGGAGGGCCCGCCTCACCCCATGCCCGAGATGTAGATGCGCACGGCCGGGTTCTCGCCGTGCTCCTGGAGGGACTCCTTGAGCTTCTCCCTCGCCTTGTCGGTCAGCTCGATCATCGGTAGCTCCTTTCGGGGTGGGTGATCGGATCGGCAGTTTCGATGACGAAAGGGACCGAAAGGTTACCGTCTCCGGAAGAGAAGGGCCAGGGAGCGGTGCTGGTCTCGCGGGTCTGGCCGGCCCGGGCCTTCCTGTACGCCGAGCTGAAGGAGGCCGGGCTGGACGTGTACGGCGTGGACGCAGTGGCCGATCTGGCCGAGGCCCTGTGGCAGTGGCCCCGCCGGTTCGGGGTCGTGGTCATGGATCCGGCGGGGTTCCCCGGGGGCGACGTGGCTCGAGCCGTGGGGCTGGCCCGTAGGGCCGGGCTGGACGTGCTGCTCGTGGCCGGCCCCTGGGACGTGGACCGGCTGGCGGATCGGGCCGCCGGGGCCTGGGTGCTTCGGAAGCCGGTGACCATCGGGGCGGTGGTGGAGGCGGTCCGGCGGGCGCTTCGACGCCGTTGAGCGTGGCTCCAGCTCAACCCTTGCGCTGCATGGCCACCCGGCCCTGGGGGCCGAACCGCTCGTAGGTGAACTCGACTTGGCCCACCGGGTTCTCCATCTTCCGCACCGCCGTGCCCACCCGCACCGTGACCCCGGGAAACACTTTTTCCGCCTCCACCCGGGCTCGGATCGGATCGGGTTCGGGTAGGGCCTGGGCCCTGGCTTCCCACTCGTCCGCGGCTGCTTCCAAAGAGGCGGGGGCCCCCTCGGCCCGGGCCCGTTGGGAGAGCAAGGCGGCCCATCCGGAGAAGGCGGCCCGGAACGGATCGATGGTACGGGCTCGTGCCACCGAGACCTCGGTGGCCAGGTTGTTGGGGCTTCCCAGCTCCCCGGCTCGAATCCGTTCGCCCGCCTCCAGCAACCCGCCCCGGCAGGCCCCGCCGTGGGCCACCCAGATGGCGCGAAGGGCGGTGAGCCGGCCCTTCATGGAGTAACGGCGGACGTGGATCACCGAGGCGATCACGTGGGCCCGCTCGAAGAACTCGGCCGACACCACCCCGCCCACCCGGAGGGGTACCGCACGGGTCTGAATCACGCCAGCCGCTGTGAACAGGGACCCCATCACCTCCACCGGCGAGCGGATCAGGCTGCCCCGGATCTCCAGGTCGCCCATCACCCGGACGGGGAACGGCGCCTCCAGGTCTCCGTCCACCACCACCGTGGCGGGAATGACCTCGTCTCTCCACCGCCGCAGGTCCTGAGCGGAAGCCACCCGTACCACCGGCATCAGGTACGCCTGCGAGCGCTCCGGGTCTGCGAACCGGATCTGGCCCGCGGCCTGGGCCACCACCGTGCGGCCGTCGGGCGCCAAGCCCAGCCCCGAGCCCAGCCGCACCCGACTCTCCCCTGGCTTGGGGGGAATCGGCTCCCCCCGTACCGTCAGCCCCGCTGTGCCTTGACCCGGAGGCACGAAGGTGCCCGCGGCCTGGCCCGGCTCCACCACCAGCAGAGAGGGCTCCGCCATGTCGGCGCCGGCCTCCAGGGCTTCCAGGAACACGTGGGGGTCCACCGGGGCTCCCCCCCGCCAATCGACCCGAGAGGGGGAGCCGTCTACCGGCGGGCGGCCCCGGGCTACCTCCACGGGCTCCTGATAGTCTCGCCGCAGGTAGGCCCGCCGAAGGGCGTCGGTATCGAGCAGCTCGTCGGGCACGCCGTAGGCGTGCACGAGTTCGCCCAGCTCCTTCTCCGTGAGCCGGGCCCCCCGGCCCTTGGGCGGGTACAGGATCAGGTAGGCGGTCAGCCCGTCGTCGGAGAAACGGACCTTGGCCTTCTCGCCCCGGAACGCCTCGGCACTGCGGCTTGCCACCGGAAACGCCCGGCCCCGGCCGTACCGGTACGCCTCCCGCACCGCCACCCAGTCGATGGCCACCCCGGGCAGGTCCTGCCGGAGCCTGCGCACCACCGCCGACAACGGATCCGGATCCCGGGGCACCCGCAGATACACCCGTCCTGCCCTGGCCTCGATCGTCAGGCTCTCCGCCATCGCCCTCTCGTTTCGATGGTTGCCTTCGAGAACCCGTCCCTGGGGTTGTTGGATGCGCTCAAATCCCTAGACCGGCTCTCACTTCGGTCGTTGGTCGTCGGTCTGGGGCTTTCGGCCCGCTGGACGGCTGGGCTGCCAGGCGGCCGGGCGGGTCCTGAAGCCCGGACGCCAAGACCTCGGGGGCATGGGGCTCTGTTGGAGCGGCCGCCCGCCTAACGGGTCGAGCTACCCGGAATTCCTCTATTCTAGTCTCTGCCCCCGGCACTCGCGCCCGGCCGGAGGCAGGTCTCTTGCCCCGCCCCCCGAGGGTCCTCGGCTTGAACGCAACTCGGTATCAGTACTCGTCCAGCGCCCTTCTCACCGCGCTGAGGAGCTTGTCCTTGTCCACAGGTTTGAGAACGTAGTTTCGGGCCCCGAGCTGCACGGCCTCGAGCACCCTGGCCTCGTGGCCCACCGCCGAGACCATGATCACCCGGCAGGCCGGGTCGATGTCACGCAGCAGCCGTAACACCTGGATCCCGTCCATGCCGGGCATGACCACGTCCAGGGTCACGACATCGGGAAGCTCGTGTTCATACACCTTCAAAGCCTCGGGACCGCCCAATGCCACCAGGACCCGGTACCCGGCGCCGGTGAGCATGTCGGCCAGCACCCGAGCCATGAACTCGGTGTCGTCCACCACCAGCACCGACTCCGTGTACGGCCGAGGTTTCACGGCATCGCCCTCCGCACGAGGGTGTCGCGTCGCCAATCGTCGCGGGGAGCAGGGTGATCGGCGTTGTAGTGGAGCCCCCGGCTCTCCCGGCGGTGGGCGGCGCACCGCACCATCAGGTCGGCCACCTGGGCCAGGTTCCGCAGTTCCAGCAGGTCGGCCGAAGGCCGGTACCTGCGCAGATGGTCGCGGACCTCCTCGTGGATCAGGTCGATCCGTCGCCTGGCCCGGGCCAGGCGACGGTCGGTGCGCACGATCCCCACATAGTTCCACATGGTCCGCCGGATCTCGTCCCAGTTCTGGGTGACCACCACGTCCTCGTCGGGCTCCCGGCTGCCTCCCCCCTTCCACGGTGGTGGGGGCTCGATGGGGCCGGACTCCCGCCCCCCCGGAGCGCGCGCATCCCGGGCCGCTGCCGTGGCAAACACCAGGGCTTCCAGCAGGCTGTTGCTGGCGAGGCGGTTGGCCCCATGGAGCCCGGTGCACGCCACCTCGCCGACCGCGTACAGCCCCGGCACGTCCGATCGGCCGTGCGCGTCCACCCAGACCCCCCCGCACAGGTAGTGGGCCGCCGGCACCACCGGCATCGGGTCCCGGGTGATGTCGATCCCGTACCGGAGGCACGCCGCGTGGATGCCCGGGAACCGGCTGCGTACGAACTCGGGATCCCGGTGTGAGATGTCCAGGAGCACGTGCTCGTCACCGCTGCGTTTCATCTCGGCGTCGATGGCCCGGGCCACCACGTCCCGGGGCGCCAGGCATCCCCGGGGGTGGTATCGCTCCATGAACGTCTCGCCGGAGCGCAGTCGCAGCACCCCTCCCTCGCCCCGAACGGCCTCGCTGATTAAGAAGTTCTTGGCTTGCGGGTGGTACAGGCAGGTGGGATGGAACTGCATGAACTCCAGGTTGGCCAAGGTGGCCCCGGCCCGGTAGGCCATGGCCAGGCCGTCGCCCGAGGCGATGTCCGGGTTAGAGGTGTACAGGTACACCTTGCCCGCGCCGCCGGTGGCCAGGCACGTGACAGGCGCCAGGAACGACACGATCCGGTCGTCGGGGGCGAGCACGTGGGCCCCAACGCACCGGCCCCCGGCATCCCGGATCAGATCCACGGCGAAGTGGTTCTCGAAGAACCGGATGTTCCTGCTCTCCCGGGCCCTGCAGAGTAAGGCCTGCTCAACCTCACGACCTGTCATGTCCCGGGCGTGCACGATTCTGCGGCAGGAATGGCCGCCCTCCTGGCCCAGATCGAACGGAACCTCCGCCCGTTTTGCCGGGGTGAACTCGACCCCCCAACGGGCCAGCCGGCGGATGTGCTCGGGAGCCTCCCGCACGACCCGCTCCACCACCTGCCGATGACACAGCCCGGCTCCGGCCTCCAGCGTGTCGGCCACGTGGGACCCGAACGAGTCCTCCGGGGCCAGCACCGCGGCGATGCCGCCCTGGGCGTAGTTGGTGTTGGACTCGCCCCGCTCTTTTTTGGTGACCACCGCCACGGTTCCGGTCTCGGCCACCTCAAGGGCGAACGTGAGCCCCCCGATCCCGCTGCCGAGCACCAGAAAGTCGAAACGCTCCATCGAGCAGGTCTCCTTGCCCCGGGCGGCTGGCGTGGCCGAAACTCCCGCAAACCGGCACCGAACGTAGTACAGGCGCGGTTCCACGGTCAAGGAGATCGGGACAGGGTTTGTCCCGCCGGAAACGGTTTTTGGCCTCACTGTAAAAGCGCTGAAAGTACGGGCGGATGCGTTGACACGGCCGAGTCCTGCTCGTAGGATGCAGTCTCTGTCCCACCGCCGCCCGCAGGGAGCCGGCCTCAGGGGAGGAGCCGCAAGGAGCGAGGATGGAGAAACGGGACGAAGCCATCGCGAAGATCCTGATGAAGGAGAGCGAGGAGTTCCGGCGGGAGATGGAGGCGCACCAGCGCTACGAGCGCATTTTGGAGGAGCTCAACCGCCGACCCCACCTGACGCCGGACGAGGAGATGGAGCGCAAGAAGATCCAGAAGCTCAAACTGGCCGGCAAGGATCGGATGGCCCGGATGATCTTAGCGTACCGAAAGGCCCACCCCGAGACGGGATCGGGAGACGTCGCGTGAGAAGCCAGCGCATCACCCAGGGACTGGAGCGGGCTCCCCACCGGGCCCTGCTGTCCGCCACCGGCATGCCGCGCAGTGAGCTCGGCAAGCCGCTGATCGGGGTCGCCTCCAGCTTCACCGATCTGATCGCCGGCCACGTGGGCATGCGCGACCTGGAGCGGTTCGTCGAGAAGGGGGTCCACGCCGGGGGCGGCTACCCTTTTCTGTTCGGGGTGCCGGGCATCTGCGACGGCATCGCCATGGGCCACGGGGGCATGCGTTACAGCCTGCCTAGCCGGGAGCTCATTGCCGACGTGATCGAGAGCGTGGTCGAGGCCCACAGCCTCGACGGGCTGGTGCTTCTGACCAACTGCGACAAGATCACCCCCGGCATGCTGATGGCAGCGGCCCGCCTCAACGTGCCGTCCGTCGTGGTGACGGCCGGGCCCATGATGGCGGGCCGGCACCAAGGCCGGAGGCTGAGCTTCGTGCGGGACACCTTCGAGGCCATGGCCCGGCACCAGGCCGGCGAGATCGGGGCCGAGGAGTTGGAGGCCTGCGAGCAGGAGGCCTGCCCCGGCTGCGGATCGTGCCAAGGGCTGTACACGGCCAACACCATGGCCTGTCTGACCGAGGCCCTGGGCATGAGCCTGCCGGGCTGCGGGACCGCGCTGGCCGTGAGCGCGAGAAAGCGCCACCTGGCCTATGCCAGCGGCCACCGGGTGGTGGACCTGGTGCGTCAGGGGGTCCGGCCCCGGGACGTCATGACCCCCGGTGCGTTTACCAATGCCATCCGCCTGGACCTGGCCCTGGGCGGCAGCACCAACTCCGTGCTCCACCTGTGCGCCATCGCCCGGGAGGCTGGGGTGGCCCTGCCTCTGGAGCGGTTCGACGAGCTGAGCCGCGAGACCCCCCAGCTGTGCTCCCTGCGTCCTGCCGGGGACCACTTCATGGAGGACCTGGACGCGGCGGGCGGGGTGATGGCAGTGCTCCACCGGCTGGAGGACCGGGTGGTCGAGGCCCCGTCGGTGGCGGAGGTGTCGGTGCGCCAGGCGGCGGCCTCGGTGGAGTGGCTCGACGAGGAGGTGATCCGATCCGCGGGGGAGCCGGTGCGGCCCGAGGGGGGCATCGCGATCCTGCGGGGGAGCCTCGCGCCGGACGGAGCTGTGGTGAAGCAGTCGGGGGTGAGCCCGGGCATGATGCGGTTCGTGGGCACGGCCCGGTGCTTCGACTCGGAAGAGGCGGCCATGGCCGCCATCATGGGGGGCGAAATCCGGCCGGGCACCGTGGTGGTGATCCGATACGAAGGACCCCGGGGCGGGCCGGGCATGCGGGAGATGCTGGCGCCCACCGCCGCGCTCATGGGCATGGGCCTGGGGCAGAGCGTGGCCTTGGTGACCGACGGCCGGTTCAGCGGAGGCACCCGCGGGCCGTGCGTGGGCCACGTGAGCCCCGAGGCCGCGGCCGGCGGACCCATCGCCCTGGTGCAGGACGGCGACGAGGTGGAGCTGGACATCCCCGGCCGGCGGCTCGAGCTGCGGGTGGACCCGGCCGAGCTCGGGGCCCGTGGCAGCCGGTGGGTGGAGCCCGAGCCCAAGGTCTCGGTCGGCTGGCTCCTTCGGTACGCTCGACTTGTCACCTCGGCCAACACCGGGGCCGTGCTGCAGGGCTGATCCGATCCGTTCGTAGGTTCCGCCGGCGGCCGGCCCCCATGGGCCGGCCGTTGGCGCATCAGGGCCCCGTGGACGAAAGCGGACCCGGGGCGTTGCGGCCAGGGGCATGGGTTTCAGGAACCGGAATTCAGCTCCAGTAGACCGCGAGGCGGCCTGTTTGCGAAGAAATAACTCGAACCGATCCCCGCACAGTTTCGGCGGTGGGGCATGGGGTCCACTTCCGGCCGCGCGCGAAGCCGGGCATGAGATTCGCCGCGCAGGCACGGGGCACCAACGGCGGTTTCATGGCAGTCCGGCCGGGACCGAACGGTTTCACGGTGCGAGCGTTGGAGGCGCTGCGCGGCGAGCCAAGGAGCCGCACGCGGCTCTCCAGCAGACCCCATGCCCCCCGAGACCGTGAGGTGGCGCCAAAGAGGCGTGGTCATGCTTGGAATGCTGGGAGATCACGGAGGGTTTCAATCCTTCTAGCATCCTAGCCTTCCAGCTTTCTAGCGGGCCGAAGGCCCAGACCAACGACCGACGACCAACGACCGAAGTTTCTGGTAAGGAGGTACCCGTGGAGCGAACCGGTGCCGAGATCTTCGTGGAGAGTTTGCGCAAAGAGGGGGTGCACACCCTGTTCGGCTACCCCGGCGGGGTGGTGCTGAACATCTACGACGTGCTGTACGACTCGGACATCCGCCACATCCTGGTCCGGCACGAGCAGGCGGCGGTGCACGCGGCCGACGGGTACGCGCGGGCCACCGGCGAGGTGGGGGTGGCCCTCGTGACCTCGGGTCCCGGCGCCACCAACACCGTCACCGGCCTGGCCACGGCCTACATGGACTCGGTGCCGATCGTGGTGTTCTCGGGCCAGGTGCCCACCCACCTGATCGGCAACGACGCGTTCCAAGAGGCCGATATCGTGGGCATCACCCGGCCGTGCACCAAGCACAACTACCTGGTCAAGGACGTTCGGAACCTGGCCCGGATCATCAAGGAGGCGTTCTACCTGGCCCGTTCGGGCCGGCCGGGTCCGGTGCTGGTGGACCTGCCCAAGGACGTGATCGTAGGCCGCACCGAGTACGTGTACCCCGAGACCGCCAAGCTCCGGGGGTACAACCCGACGTACGAGGGGCACCTGGGCCAGATCAAGAAGGCCTTGAAGGCCATCCACGAGTCCCGTCGGCCGGTGGTGTACGCGGGCGGTGGCGTGATCCTGTCGAACGCGTCCCGGGAGCTGACCGAGTTCGCCCGGCGGCTGAGGCTGCCGGTGACCACCACCCTGATGGGCCTAGGCGCGTTTCCGGGAAGCGACCCGTTGTTCCTGGGCATGCTGGGCATGCACGGTACCTACCGGGCCAACATGGCCGTGAGCCACGCCGACCTGCTGGTGGCGGTGGGGGCTCGGTTCGACGACCGGGTGACCGGCAAGATCGACGAGTTTGCGCCCAACGCGAAGATCGTCCACGTGGACATCGACCCCACCTCCATCTCGAAGAACGTCCAGGTGGACATCCCCATCGTGGGCGACGCCAAGAACGTGCTGAAGAAGATGCTCGGCCTGGTTCACGGCGCCGAGTGGGGGGGGCGGGACGAGGCTCTGCAGGGGTGGCACGCAGAGATTGAGGCGTGGCGCCGGGCCCACCACATGGATTACGGCCAGGGCGAGGAGGTGATCAAGCCCCAGTACGTGGTGGAGCAGCTTCACGAGGCAACGGGCGGCCGCTGCATCGTCTCCACCGAGGTGGGCCAGAACCAGATGTGGGCTGCCCAGTACTTCCGCCTGGAGGAGCCGAGGTGCTGGCTGACCTCGGGGGGCCTGGGCACCATGGGCTACGGGTTCCCGGCGGCCATCGGGGCCCAGGCTGCGTTCCCCGACCGGGTGGTGATCGACATCGCCGGCGACGGGTCGATCCAGATGAACATCCAGGAGCTGGCCACGGCCGTGCAGTACGAGCTGCCGGTGAAGGTGGCCATCCTGAACAACGGGTTCCTGGGCATGGTGCGACAGTGGCAGGAGCTGTTCTACGACCGCAGGTACTCCCACACCCGCATGGACGTGGCCCCCGATTTCGTGAAGCTGGCCGAGGCGTATGGGGCCCTCGGGCTCCGGGCCACCCGGCCCGGGGAGGTGCGACCGGTGATCGAGCAGGCCCTGGCCCACCCCGGTCCGGTGCTGATGGACTTCCACGTGGACCCCGAGGAGGGTGTGTACCCCATGGTGCCGGCAGGGGCTCCCCTGACCAAGATGCTGCTGCTGTAACGGAGGGCTTCCCATGCGCCATACCATCAACGTGCTGGTGGAGAACGAGTTCGGGGTCCTGGCCCGGGTGGCGGGGCTGTTCAGCGGCAGGGGGTTCAACATCGACAGCCTCTCGGTGGCCGAGACCCAGGACCCCACGGTGAGCTTGATGACCATTGTCACCCGGGGCGACGACCAGATCATCGAGCAGATCATCAAGCAGCTGCGCAAGCTGGTGAACGTGCTCAAAGTGACGGATCTCCACGAAGGCCAGTACCTGGATCGGGAGCTGGTGCTCGTGAAGGTGACGGCCACGGCCGAGACCAAGCCGGAGATCCTCCGGCTCATGGACATCTTCCGGGGCAAGATCGTGGACGTGAGCCCCAAGACCTACACGGTGGAGGTGACGGGCGGCGAGGACAAGATCCGCGCCGTCCTGGAGCTGCTGCGGCCCCTGGGTATCAAGGAGGTGGTGCGCACGGGCAAGGTGGCCATGCCCAGGGGCATGCAGAACGGGGGGTGACCCGCGGACGTTGGTCCGGGCCCATTGCCGGCGGCGGGCATGGGGCCTGCGGTTCAGGAGCCAGAAGACAGAATTCAGAGGATAGGTGGCAACGTCGGATGCAGGAGCTGGTCTTTTCCTGTCTTCGGTCCGCTGAATTCTGGTCCCTGAAACCCATGCCCCCCGAAGCCTTGGCGTCGGGGCTCAGGAGCCGCCCGGCCGCTAGCGGCCCAGCCGCCCAGCGGGCCGAAGGCCCCAGACCGACGACCGTTGACCGTGGACCGAAGTTACTGGGAAGCATTGGCTGCCGGCTTCACGGCCTTTAGCTTTCCAGCTTTCTAGCCTTCCAGCCTTCAACAAAGGAGCGTTGCGATGAAGATCTACTACGACAAGGATGCGGACCTGGGGCTGCTCAAGGACAGGACGATCGCGGTGATCGGGTACGGGAGTCAGGGCCACGCCCACGCGAACAACCTGCGCGACTCGGGCTTGAACGTGGTGGTGGGGCTGCGTCCCGACGGGGCCTCGGCCCAGAAGGCCCGGGCCGCCGGGTTCGAGGTGCTGCCGGTGGACGAGGCCGCCCGCAAGGCCCAGGTGGCCATGATCCTCCTGCCCGACGAGCTCCAGGGCGAGGTGTTCCGCAGCCAGATCGCCTCGGCCCTGGAGCCGGGCGACTACCTGGCCTTTGCCCACGGGTTCAACATCCACTTTGGCCAGATCGTGCCCGCCGAAGGGGTCAACGTGTTCATGGTGGCCCCCAAGGGGCCCGGCCACCTGGTGCGGGCCGAGTACGAGCGGGGCCGGGGCGTGCCGTGCCTCATCGCGGTGGACCGGGACCCGGCCGGCAACACCCGGGACGTGGCCCTGGCCTACGCCTCGGCCATCGGCGGCGGCCGGGCTGGCGTGATCGAGACCACCTTCCGGGAGGAGACCGAGACCGACCTGTTCGGGGAGCAGGCCGTGCTGTGCGGCGGGGTCACGGCCCTGATCCAGGCCGGGTTCGAGACCCTGGTCGAGGCCGGGTACGCCCCGGAGATGGCCTACTTCGAGTGCCTGCACGAGCTCAAGCTGATCGTGGACCTGATCTACGAGGGCGGCGTCGCCAACATGCGCTACTCGGTGTCGAACACGGCCCAGTACGGCGACCTCACCCGGGGCCCCCGGGTGATCGACCCGCAGGTCAAGGCCGAGATGAAGCGGATCCTGGAGGAGATCCAGACCGGACAGTTCGCCCGGGAGTGGATCCTGGAGAACCGGGCCGGCCGGCCGGTGTTTAACGCCCTGACCCGCCGGGGCGACGAGCACCCCATCGAGGAGGTGGGCCAGCGGCTGCGTTCCATGATGCCCTGGCTCCAGGAGGGCCGGCTGGTGGACCGGTCCAAGAACTAACGGGGCGGCCGAACGGGGCGCCGCCCGAGGGAAACTGCCATGGAGACCGTGAAGATCTTCGATACGACCTTGCGCGACGGGGAGCAGAGCCCCGGCGCGTCCATGAACCTGGAGGAAAAGCTTCGGGTCGCCCACGCCCTGGAGCGGTTGAGGGTGGACGTGATCGAGGCCGGGTTCCCGATCTCGTCCCAGGGCGACTTCGACGCGGTGAAGCTCATTGCCGACAAGGTGCGGGGGTGCGAGGTGGCTGGCCTGGCCCGGGCCAACCGGGCCGACATCGACCGAGCCTGGGAGGCCCTCAAGGGGGGCGAGAATCCCCGCATCCACACGTTCATCGCCACCAGCCCGATCCACATGGAGCACAAGCTCCGCAGGTCCCCGGATCAGGTGCTGGAGCAGGCCGTGGAGGCCGTGAGGCACGCGTGCCGGTACACCTCGAACGTGGAGTTCTCGGCCGAGGACGCGGTGCGCAGCGATCTGGAGTTTCTGTGCCGGGTGGTGGAGGCCGTGATCGAGGCCGGGGCCAGCACCGTGAACATCCCTGACACGGTGGGCTACGCTGTGCCTGACGAGTTCGGGGAGATGATCCGCCGGATCATGGAGCGGGTGCCGAACGTCGACCGGGCCGTGGTGTCGGTGCACTGCCACAACGACCTGGGCCTGGCCGTGGCCAACTCGCTGGCGGCCGTGGAGGCCGGGGCCCGGCAGGTGGAGTGCACGATCAACGGCATCGGCGAGCGGGCCGGAAACGCCTCGCTGGAGGAGCTCGTGATGGCCCTGCGCACCCGGGCCGACCGCCTGCCCTACACGAGCCGGATCGAGACCCAGCACATCTACCCCACCAGCCGGCTGGTCAGCCTGATCACGGGCCTGCCGGTCCAGCCCAACAAGGCGATCGTGGGTGCCAACGCCTTCGCCCACGAGTCGGGCATCCATCAGGACGGGGTGCTCAAGGAGAAGACCACCTACGAGATCATGACCCCGGAGAGCGTGGGTATCCCCACCAACGCCCTGGTGCTGGGCAAGCACTCCGGTCGGCACGCGTTCCGGGAGAAGGTCAAGGCTCTGGGCTACGACCTCACGGACGAGCAGATGGAGAGCGCCTTCGAGGCGTTCAAGGCGCTGGCCGACAAGAAGAAGACGGTCTACGACGAGGACGTGGACGCCCTGATCGCCGAGCGGGTGCTGCGGCTGCCCGACCGGTACCGGCTGCTGTACCTGAACGTGAACTCGGGCACGGTCACCGTGCCCACCGCCACGGTGCAGCTCCTCATGGACGGGGTGGCCCGGCAGGAGGCCGGGTTCGGCGACGGGCCGGTGGACGCGGCCTTCTCGGTGATCAAGAAGCTCACCGGTCGCAAGCCGCGCCTGGTGCACTTCTCCATCAACTCGATCACCGGCGGCACCGACGCCCAGGCCGAGGTGAGCGTGCGCATCGAGGAGGAGGGCGTGCTGGCCAACGGCCAGGCCGCCGACACCGACATCGTGGTGGCCTCGGCCAAGGCGTTCGTGCACGCCCTGAACAAGCTGGAGCACCGGAAGCAGAAGAGCTTCGCGGCCCACCTGTGAGGCTGGAGGGCGCCGGCCCGGCCGGCGCCCTCCCCTTTGTCCCCCAGATCGTGAGGACCCCATGACCATCACCGAAAAGATTCTCGCGGCCCACGCCGGTCTCGACCGGGTGGAGCCGGGCCAGATCGTGAGCGTCAAGGTGGACGTGGCGCTGGGCAACGACATCACGGCGCCCATCGCGATCCGCGAGTTCCGACGGGTCGGCGCCGAGCGCGTGTTCGACCGCTCCCGGGTGGTGCTGGTGCCCGATCACTTCGCCCCCAACAAGGACATCCCAAGCGCCGAGCAGTGCAAGGCCCTCCGGGAGTTCGCCCGGGAGCAGGACCTGGAGCACTACTTCGAGACCGGCGAGATGGGGGTGGAGCACGCGCTGCTGCCCGAGCAGGGCATCGTGGTGCCCGGCGACGTGGTAATCGGAGCCGACAGCCACACCTGCACCTATGGCGCGTTGGGGGCCTTCTCCACCGGGGTCGGGTCCACGGACCTGGCCGCGGCCATGGTCACGGGCGAGGCCTGGTTCAAAGTTCCCGAGTCCATCAAGTTCGTGTACCACGGGGAGCTTTCACCGTGGGTGGAGGGCAAGGACCTGATCCTCTACACGATTGGCCGGATCGGGGTGGATGGGGCCCTGTACCGGGCTATGGAGTTCACCGGCCCGGTGATCGAGCGCCTCGGGATGGACGACCGGCTGACCATGGCCAACATGGCGATCGAGGCCGGCGGCAAGAACGGCATCATCGTCCCGGACGCCACCACCCGGGCCTACGTGGAGGGCCGGGCCAAGCGGCCGCCCGTGTACTACCGGAGCGACCCCGACGCCCGGTACGCCGAGGTGATCGAGATCGACGTGGGCCGGATCCGTCCGCAGGTGGCCTTCCCCCACCTGCCCTCCAACGCCCGAGCCATCGACGACGTGGGGGAGGTGCCCGTCGACCAGGTGGTGATCGGCTCGTGCACCAACGGCCGGATCGAGGACCTGCGGAGGGCCGCCCGGGTGCTCCGGGGCCAGAGGGTGGCCAAGTACGTGCGGTGCATTGTGATCCCGGCTACCCAGCAGATCTACCGCCAGGCCATGCGCGAGGGGCTGCTGGAGGTGTTCCTGGACGCCGGCTGCGCGGTGTCCACGCCTACCTGCGGCCCGTGCCTCGGGGGGCACATGGGCATCCTGGCCAAGGGAGAGCGGGCGGTGGCCACGACGAACCGGAACTTCGTGGGCCGCATGGGCCATCCGGAGAGCGAGGTGTACCTGGCGAGCCCCTCGGTGGCCGCGGCGAGCGCGGTGAAGGGGCGGATCGCGGGCCCCGAGGAGGTGGTGGCATGAGGTTTTGCGGACGGGTGTGGAAGTTCGGACCCGACATCGACACCGACCGGATCATCCCGGCCCGGTACCTGAACACCAGCGACCCGGCCGAGCTGGCCAAGCACTGCATGGAGGACGCGGATCCAGAGTTCGTGGCCAAGATGCGGCCCGGCGATATCATCCTGGCCGACAAGAACTTCGGGTGCGGCTCGAGCCGGGAGCACGCGCCGATCGCCATCAAGGCGGCCGGGGTGTCGTGCGTGATCGCCCGCAGCTTTGCCCGGATCTTCTACCGCAACGCGTTCAACATGGGGCTGCCGATCTTCGAGTGCCCCGAGGCGTTCGACGGAATCGAGGAAGGTGACGAGGTGGAGGTGGACGCCGGGACCGGTCGGATCCGGAACCTCACCCGGGGCACCGAGTTCCGTGCCGCCCCGATCCCGCCGTTCATGCAGGAGCTGATCGCCGACGGCGGCCTCATGGCCCACATCGCCAAGAGGGCCGCGAAGGGGTGACCGATCCCTCCCGGGTGGAGGCTTACGCGGTTGCTCCACCGGGCCTGGAGGATGTGCTGCTGGCGGAACTCCGAGGTCTGGGCCTGCTGGAGGCCGCGGCCGAGGACGGGGGTGTTCGGTTCCGGGGCACCTGGGACGACCTGGGGCGGGTGAACCTGTGCTCGGCCGTGGCGAGCCGGGTGCTGGTGCGGGTGGCCCGGTTCCGGACGTCGCGCCTGCCAAGGGCGGTCCAGGCGATTGGAAGGATCCCATGGGGTGTTTGGCTGCCCCCGGGAGCCGCCGTGGAGGTGCGGGTGGCCCGCCGGCGAACCCGCCTTCACTCCGGGGCCCTGGTCGAGGCGGTGCGCGAGGCCGTGGAGCGGTCCGTGGGGTCTCCGGCCGGAGATCGGGCGTTCCGGGTGCAGGTGCGCGCCGTGGACGGGGAGGTGGTGGTCAGTCTGGACACCTCGGGCGACCACCTTCACCGTCGTGGCTACCGCCTAGACCCCGGGACGGCGCCCCTTCGGGAGAACGTGGCTGCTGGACTGCTTCTGACGGCCGGCTGGGGCGGCCGGGAGCCCCTTCTCGACCCCATGGCCGGCGCGGGTACCCTGGCGGTGGAGGCGGCCCGGATGGCCTGCGGCATGCCGCCCGGGTGGCAGCGGGCGTTCGCGTTCGAGCGCTTGGTGCCCCACGATCCGGCTCGGTGGGAGGCGGTGCGGGCCGAGGCGCTCGCTCGGTCGCGTCGCCCGGCGCCGGCTTCGGTGTTCGCCTCGGACCGGGACCCGGCCGCCGTGGCCCGAACGCGGCAGGCTGCCCGCCGCGCCGGAGTGGCCGAGGTGTTGCAAGCCGCCTGTGTGGCGCTAGAATGCTTGACTCCCCCGTGCCCCCGGGGACTGCTGGTGACCGATCCCCCCCACGGGGTCCGGCTGGGGGGCCGGTGCGGGGCCCTCGAGGCCTTGGCAGCGGCGTTGAAGCGATCGTTCCGACGGTGGAGGTGGGGCATTCTGACCCTGGATCCGACCGACCTGGCGCGGGTCGGGCTTCGGCCGCGGGGCGTGAGGCGCCTCCGGCACGGGGGTAGGGTGTTGTTCTGGGCCGTTGGCGGCCCGGGGGGGTGAGCAGATTGGGCGTTCCTGCGGGGACGGAAAGGGCGAGCGTATGGAAGGGGAAGAAGGGGGGATTCCCTGGAAAGAGATCGTGGAGGCGTTGGCCACCCCCGTGAGCCTCCACGGTCCGGACCGCACCGTGGTGTACCAAAACCCGGCCCATCGCAAGGCGTTCGGGTCGGCCGAGGGCCGGCAATGCCACGAGTTCCTCTGGGGACGGGCCGCTCCCTGCGCAAGGTGCCCCCTGGGGCCAGAAGGGCCGGCCGCACGGGAGGTGGACCTGTCCGGGGGGCGTGCCCTGCTCACCGCGGTCCCGTTCGGGTCGGACCGGGCCGTGGTGATGGAGTGGATGGGACCCCGGTCCCCTCGGGAGTGGGTGCTGGAGACCCTGCACCGGGCGTTCGAGGTGGCGGACACGGCCATGTTCGTGGAGGAGCTGAACGGCCGGATCCTGGACGTGAACCGGGCCGCCGAGGCCCTGTTCGGCCTCCCCCGGGATCAGTTGGTGGGGCGAACCGTGGCCGAGCTGCTGCCGCCGGAGACGCTGGAGCTGGTGCCGGGGGTGCGGGAGGATCTGGCCCGCCGCGGCCGGTTCGAGATCGAGGCTTGGCAGTCCCGGCCGGACGGCAGCCGGTTCCTGGGCCGAGTGGCCGGGGTGCTCCATCGGGACCCGGAGGGGGAGTTCGTGGTGGTCACGGTGCGTGACGTCACGGCCGAGCGCCTGGAGAAGGAGGTCCTGGCCGAGCGCAATCGAGAGCTGGAGGGGTTCCTGTACGCCGTGGCCCACGACCTGCGCGGTCCCCTGGGCACGGCCCGGGGGTACGCGGCGCTGCTGGAGGAGCGGTTGCGGGGCGGGCGACCCGAAGGGGCCGAGGGAATGTGTCGGCAGCTCCGGATCCAGGTGGACCGGCTGGGGGGACTGCTTGAGGACCTCCTGGCCTTCGCCCGGCTCGGTGCCGAGCGGCCAGCGGTCCGGGACCTGGACCTGGCCGCCGCCTGCCGCAGCGCCTGGGCCGACCTCGGGCTTCGGGTGGAGGAGACCGGGGCGGAGCTGGCGGTGGGTGCCTCTCTGCCTCGCGTGCGCATGGCCCCGGTGCGGCTCCACCAGGTGCTCCTCAACCTGTTCGGTAACGCGTTGCGGTACCGCCGGCTGGGGGTAGAGCCCCGGGTTCGGGTGCGCCGTGCGGGGCAGGAGGAAGCAGATCCCAAGCCGGGGTATGCCTGCGTGGTGGTGGAGGACAACGGCCCGGGCATCCCCCAGGGTATGGAGGAGAGGGTGTTCCAGCTGTTCGTACGGGGTAGCCAGGAGCGCAAGGGCAGCGGAATGGGCCTGGCCATCGTGCGCCGGGTGGTCGCGGCCGAAGGGGGCCGGGTGTGGCTTCGGTCCACACCGGGCGAGGGCTGCCGGTTCTATCTGGAGCTGCCCGAGGCCGAGGGATGACTGGGGTCGTGCTGTGCAACATGGGCGGGCCGGACTCGCTTCAGGCGGTCCGGCCCTTTTTGGAGAACCTGTTCTCCGACCCCGAGATCCTGCGTTTTCCCCTCTCGGGAATCCTCCAGCAGCCCCTGGCCCGGTGGATCAGCCGAAGGCGGGCTCCCAAGGTGGCCGAGCGGTACCGCCGGATCGGGGGGAGGAGCCCGATCGGGGAGATCACCCGGGCCCAGGCCGACGCCCTCGCCTCGGCCCTGGGTTCGGACTGGGCCGTGACCGTGGCCATGCGCTACTGGCATCCCCGGGCCCGGGAGGCCGCGGCCGAGCTTCGTGGACAGAGGGCGAGTCGGATCGTGGTGCTGCCCCTCTACCCCCAGTACAGCCGGGCCACCACGGGGTCGAGCCTGGCCGACCTGGAGACCGGCCTTGTTGCCGAGGGCCTAGGTGGTGTCCCTAGAAGGGTGGTCCGCTCGTGGCACGACCACCCGGCCTACCTCGATGCCTTGGCCGAGGCGGTGGACGAGGGGCTTCGAGACCTCGGCGAGGCCACGGTTCTTTTCAGCGCCCACAGCCTGCCGATGAAGCTGATCGAGCAGGGGGACCCCTACCTGGACCAGGTGCGGGTCACTGTGGCCGGGGTTGTGGAGCGGTTGAAGAACCCGTCCCACCGGCTGGCCTTCCAGAGCCGCACCGGGCCGGTGCGATGGCTTGGCCCGGGCGTGGAGGAGACCCTGGAGACCTTGGCGGCCGAAGGGGTGCGCCGGGTGCTTGTGGCACCCGTGAGCTTCGTCTCGGACCACATCGAGACCCTCTACGAGATCGACGTGGAGTACGCTGAGCTGGCCCGGACCCTCGGCATCCGGGAGTTCCGCCGGTGCCCCGGCCTGAACACCCGGCCCTCCTTCATCCAAGCCCTGGCCACGATCGCTCGGGACGCAGCCCGGGGCCTGGGGTGAGCTTCCTCGGGAATCCCTGGTGATACCAGGTTGCGTTCAAACCGAGAGCTCTCGGGGAGCGGGGCGAGCTAGAGACTAGAAACTAGCAAAATCTTAGGGAGCTCGACTCCTGAGGGGGGCGTTCCAACAGGCCCCCCGCCGCCGGGTTGGCGAGAGCCACTTGCCTGGGGGCCAGGAGACCGAAGACCGAAGACCGTGGACCGAAGTTACATGGAAGGCGGCCGGTTTGCCATCGACCGGGGGTCGGTCTATAAGGGAGCCTCGTCAGCCCCCTGCGGGGTCGTCTAGAGACCAGAAACCAGCAGAGCTAGAAACTAGACACTTCTAGCCTTCCAGCGGGCCGAAGGCCCCGACCGAAGACCGTAGACCGACGACCGTAGACCGACGACCGTAGACCGAAGTTACATGACACCACTTTCTTTGGAGGGAGGAGCTGCACATGCGAGACGTCGTGATCGTATCCGGGGCCCGCACCGCCGTGGGGAACTTCGGCGGCGCGCTCAAGGATGTGCCGGTGGCCGACCTGGGGGCCGCCGCCGTCAAGGGAGCCCTGACCCGGGCCGGGGTGCGGCCCGTGGCCGGCGAGGCCCTGCGGGCGGTGGCGCCCGAGGCGCTCGGCCAGGACCCCATCGAGCTGGAGACTCGGTACCACGACTACGACGAGGCCTTTCGGCCCCTGCAGGTGGACGAGGTGATCCTGGGCAACGTGGTGGGCGCGGGCCAGGGACAGAACGTGGCCCGGCAGGCATCGATCCGGGCGGGAGTGGCCAAGGAGACGCCGGCGTTCACCGTGAACAAGGTGTGCGCTTCGGGCATGAAGGCCGTGGCCCTGGCCGCCCAGGCCATTCGGGAGGGAGAGGCCGACGCGGTGGTTGCCGGCGGCATGGAGAACATGAGCCAGATCCCTTACGCCCTGCCTGCCGGCCGGTGGGGGGCCCGCATGAACAACACCGACCTTGTGGACCTGATGGTCCACGACGGCCTGTGGGAGTGTTTCTACGGGTACCACATGGGCCACACCGCCGAGAACCTGGCCGCCCTGTATGGGATCAGCCGTCAGGACCAGGACGAGCTGGGGGCGCTGAGCCACCAGCGGGCCCGGGCGGCCCAGGCCGACGGCCGGTTCGCGGCCGAGATCGTGCCGGTGAGCGTTCCCCAGCGCCGGGGGGACCCGGTGACCGTGGACACGGACGAGCGACCCATGGACACCAGCGTGGAGAAGATGGCCAAGCTCCGGCCGGCCTTCAAGAAGGACGGCACGGTCACGGCGGGCAACGCCTCGGGCATCAACGACGGCGCGGCCGCCCTGCTGCTAATGGGGGCGGACGCGGCCGAGGCGGCCGGCCTTGAGCCCTTGGCGCGAATCGTGTCATGGGCCTCGGGCGGGGTGGATCCGGCCTACATGGGCGTGGGGCCGGTGCCCGCCGCCCGGAGGGCCCTGGCCAAGGCGGGAATCACGGTGGCCGACCTGGACCTTGTGGAACTCAACGAGGCGTTCGCGGCCCAGGCCATCGCGTGCATGCGGGAACTGGGTCTCGATATCGACAAGACGAACGTGGTGGGAAGCGGCATCTCCTTGGGGCATCCCATCGGGTGCAGCGGCGCTCGGATCGTGGTCACTCTGACGAACGAGCTCAAGCGGCGGGGCGGACGGTACGGCCTGGCCACCCTGTGCATCGGAGGTGGGCAGGGCATGGCCCTGGTGGTGGAGGCCTTGTAGCGAGAGCCGGGCCACCGGCGTTGGAAGGCTTGGAATCTCGATGCGTTTCCGACCGGGGCCCCTTGGGGCCCCGGTTTCGTTCCGGGGCAGGGGAAACCTTCGGGAGATGAGAGTAGGAGGACGAGATGGCGTTGCCGGTGCTTCACCTGTTTCGCAACAACCCCCGCGGGTTCGAGACGTTCCGGGGGGCGGCGTGGTTCTGCCGCCAGACCGGCGTGCCGCTTCGGGTCCACTTCCCCACGTCCCGCCATCTGGTGCTCTACGCGGGCTCCGGGGCGATCCAGATGGACCTGGACGAGTCCTACGTGTACGAGCCGGGGCTGGCCCGGAAACGGGCCGACCTCCTGGCCCAAGAGGTGGGGGTGGAGTGGGAGGAGCAGCCCGCCACGGGCCGGACCGGGTCCACCCTGCCCGACATCCAGGACCGGTTCAGCCTGATCTCGTGCCCGCGGGCGCTGACCAGCCCGTTCGCCAAGCCCCTGCGGCCCGCCGTGCTGGGACCCAAGGTGCAGGCCTTGGTGCGGGCGGCCGACGTGCCGGTGATGCTCCCGTCCACCTGTTGGATCCCGTGGGACCGGGTGGTGGTCCTGTACGGAGGCTCGGCGTTCGGGCTCAAAGCGCTCCTCTGGGCCCGGGCCCTGGCGGGCCTGGCCGGGGTTCCGCTCCAGGTGATGACCGAGGCCGAGGGGGAGGGCGAGGCCGAGGGCCGTGAGCGGCTGGAGCGCGCGGACCTTCTCGACGAGATTCGGCCGGTGTGGAGGGTGGTTGAGGGGGGATTCCGGAGGGTCTTGCAGGAGACTCCCCGCACCGCGCTGGTCGTGCTGGGCGCGTTCGGTCGGAACCCGGTGCGGGAGCGGGTGCTGGGGAGCCGGGCCCACGAGGTGCTCCGGAGCATGCCGTACAACCTGGTGCTGGTGGGCCCCCACTCCCAGCCCCCCGGCGCCGTGCTGAGCGGGGGCTAGCCTCCCTCGGCCGCGCGCAGGCTCTCGACCACCCGCTCGATGATCCACGCGGGGGTGGAAGCTCCGGCCGTCACCCCCACCTGGTTTGCCCGTTTGAGGTCCTTTAGGGGCAGCTCCTCGGGGGTCTCCACGTGGTAGGTGCGGGGGCACAGCTCCCGGCAGATCTGGTACAGGCGGCGGGTATTGGCCGAGTTGCGGCCCCCGATCACGACCACCGCATCCACGGCCCGGGCCAGCTCTCGGGCCTCGGCCTGGCGGCGGTGGGTGGAGCTGCAGATCGTGCTCATGGCCTCCGCACCGGGGTACCGCTCCAGGATCCGGTGGCGCACCGCCTCGAACACCCCCTCGTCCTGGGTGGTCTGGGCCACCAGCAGCACCTCGTCCAGCTCGGGCAGGGCGTCCACCTCGGCCGGGCTCCCCACCACGTAGGCCGGCCCCCGGGCGTGGCCCAGGAGCCCCACCACCTCGGGGTGGTCCGCGTCCCCGCAGATCACCACCGCATACCCCTTGGCGCTGTACTCGGCGATCGTCTGCTGGATCCGGCTCACCTTCGGGCAGGTGGCGTCCACCACCCGCTCGGCCGCGGCCTCGATCTGGCGGTGTTCCTCCGGAGGGATGCCGTGGGCCCGCACGATCACCGGAGCCCGGGGGACCGGGTCCTCCGGCGCCAACGGCACGATCCGCTCCGACCGGAGCCGCTCCAGCTCCTGGGGGTTGTGGATCAAGGGGCCGTGGGTGAACACGGTCCGGCCCTCGCTCTGGGCCACCTCCCGGGCCATGTCGATGGCCCGCCGCACGCCCATGCAAAACCCGGCGGACCGGGCGACCACGATCTCCATTAAGACCCCGCTTCTCTCCTGCCGGCACGGTCGGAGACCGCCGGCTTGGTTTCCGGTTCTGCTGCCCTGCCACGATCCTCGGGAGTGTAGCATGGGGCGGGGAGGCTTCGCATCCGCAAGCTGCAGGGACGCCGTCCGCGACTCCGCCCGCCCGGCGCGTGTTACGGGGCGGTTGGCCCGGGGCTCCGCTTGCCCCGATCTGGTGCACGATCGACCGATCCGAGACGAGCGCTCACGGATGATCGGTTAGGACGACGGACTTCGAGTCGGCCTCCGGCAGGGGCCCGCGGCCGGGAGTCATGGTTTTGTTTTGGGACACCGTTATTTTTTTCTTGACCGACTCATAAGAAGTGCTTTACTTAAGTTAGATAGCATTTTACATGCCGGCACCTAGGGCCCGCTCTGGCCAACGAGCCGGCTCCCGACCCTGGCCCGCCTGCCGTTGAGACGCCGATACGACGAAGGGAGGCGGACCGGACGGGGGCGCTTTCGCCCGTGGGAGGCACAACACCGTGCCGACTTTCAGCGCCAGCCACAAAAGATGTTTTGTCAGAGATCCGGCCGGGAACGGAGAGGGGAGCTGCGACCCGGCAGGGGAGCCAACGAGGAGGTCCACGTGCCGGAACAGATCGGCCCCAAACTTCGGAGGCTGCGGGAGGCCCGGCGCCTCACCCTGCGCCAGCTGGCCGATCAGGTGGGATGCACCGGAGCCCATCTCTCCCAGATCGAGAACGGTCACGCCTCCCCGTCCATCGCCACCCTCAAGAGGATCGCCGCGGCCCTCGGTGTGAACATCGTCGACTTCTTCACGGACGATGACAGCGAGGAGCCGGTGGTGACCCGGGTCGACTCCCGGCGGGAGGTCTCGCTGGGCAACTGGAACGCCCGGATCCAGCAGCTCGTCCGGTCCACCCGGGGCAAGATGATGCAGCCCTTCTACACGGTGGTTGCTCCGGGCGGGGGCTCCCACGAGCCCTACAGCCACGCCGGCGAGGAGTTCGGGATCGTGCTCAAGGGCACCCTCACCATCACCGTGGGGGAGAAGACCTACCGTGTCGGCCCCGGCGAGAGCTTCTACTACTCGTCCCGTATCCCCCACCAGTGGGTGAACCAGGGGGACCAGGACGTGGAGGTCGTGTGGGTGGTCTCCCCGCCCACGTGGTAGCCCGCGCGGTCTCACCGAGCCGGCCCCGGGGATGCCCCCGCAGGGCCGTCCCCGCAAGCGCCGTTGGCCCCACCCAACCCCTGGCTGGAAAAGGAGGGAACACCATGAGACGACGGCTACCGTTCCTGCTCGCCCTGCTGACGATGGTGCCGGGCACCCTGGCGCTCGCCGGGGAGCCGATCAAGATCGGCGAGATCAACAGCTACAGCCGCGTGCCCCAGTTCCTGGACCCGTACAAGAAGGGCTGGGAGATGGCCGTGGACGAGATCAACGCGGCCGGAGGGGTCCTGGGGAGAAAGCTGGTGGTGATCTCCCGGGACGACGGGGGCAAGCCCGACGTGGCGGAGCGCCACGCCACTGAGCTGGTGCAGAACGAGAAGGTGTCCCTGCTCGCGGGCACGTTCCTCTCCCACATCGGGCTCGCGGTCTCGAGCTTTGCCAAGCGCAACAAGGTGCTGTTCGTGGCGGCCGAGCCCCTGAGCGACGCCATCACCTGGAGCAAGGGCCACCGGTACACCTTCCGGCTGAGGCCCAACACCTATGAGCAGTGCGTGATGCTGGCCCGGGAGGCGGCCAAGCTCCCGGCCAAGCGCTGGGCCACCATCGCGCCCAACTACGAGTACGGCCAGAGCGCGGTGCGGGCCTTCAAGGAGGTGCTGTCGAAGCTCCGGCCCGACGTGGAGTGGGTGGAGGAGCAGTGGCCGGCCCTGTTCAAGCTGGACGCGGGCTCCACCGTGCAGGCCCTGGCCCGAGCCAGGCCCGACGCCATCTTCAACGTGACCTTCGGGTCCGACCTGGCCAAGTTCGTCCGGGAGGGCACCACCCGGGGGCTGTTCCGGAACCGCTCGGTGGTGAGCCTGCTCACGGGTGAGCCCGAGTACCTGGACCCCCTCAAGGACGAGGCCCCCGAGGGGTGGATCGTCACCGGCTACCCCTGGTACGCCATCCAGGACCCGGCCCACAAGAAGTTCGTGGCCGACTACGAGAAGCGCTACAACGACTACCCCCGGGTGGGATCCCTGGTGGGCTACCTGACCTTCAAGGCCATCGCGGCCGCCATTGCCAAGGCCGGGAGCACGGACACCGAGGCCCTGGTGGACGCCATGGAGGGGCTGGAGTTCGACTCCCCGGTGGGGCGGATCAAGTTCCGCAAGATCGACCACCAGTCCACCCTGGGTGCGTGGGTCGGGAAGATCAAGTACGACCCCAAGCGGGGCCGTGGGATCCTGGTGGACTGGAAGTACGTGGACGGCTCCGAGGTGCTCCCGGGGCCCGAGTGGGTCGCCAAGGTCCGGCCCAAGGACTGAGCCCCTGCCACGGTCCGGGCGCCCTCGGGGGCGCCCGGACCGACGTGTCGCGGCCCCTGGACGGCCCGCCCACAGCCCCCACCGGCGCCAAAGCCCAGGGCGCAGGGGCCCAGGCGATGAAGTCGCCGGGGGGCAAAGAGGTAGAGTGATGCCTGGAACGCGTGGGAATCCCGGAGGTTTTCAAGCGTCCCAGCGTCCCAGCGGAAGTCACATGGAAGGAACCCATGGAGTTCTACCTGGTACAGGCCCTGAACGGGCTGGCCTCGGCCTCGTCCCTGTTCCTGGTGGCCTCGGGCCTGTCGATCATCTTCGGGGTCACCCGCATCGTGAATTTCGCCCACGGGTCCTTCTACATGCTCGGGGCCTACATCGCCTACACCCTGGTGCAGGTCCTGCCGCCCGGCGCCGCAGGGTACTGGGCCGCGGTCCTGGGCGCCGCCCTCGCGGTGGGCCTGATCGGCGCGGCCGTGGAGCTCCTGCTCCTGCGCCGGATCTACCGGGCCCCGGAGCTGTTCCAGCTCCTGGCCACCTTCGGGCTGGTGCTCGTGGTGGCCGACCTGGTGCTGATGATCTGGGGCCCCGAGGATCTGCTGGGGCCCAGGGCCCCGGGGCTGCGGGGCTCGGTGATGATCCTGGGGGAGCCGTTCCCCACCTACGAGCTCTTCATGATCGCCCTGGGGCCCCTGGTGCTCGGCGGGCTCTGGGTGCTGTTCCACCGCACCCGGTGGGGCACCCTGGTGCGGGCGGCCACGGAGGACCGGGAGATGGTGGGCGCCCTTGGGGTGAACGAGGCGTGGCTGTTCACCTCGGTGTTCGTCCTGGGATCGTTCCTGGCGGGCCTCGGGGGCGCGGTGCAGCTCCCCCGGGAGGCCGTGAACCACACTATGGACCTCCACATCATCGCCGAGGTGTTCGTGGTGGTGGTGGTCGGGGGCATGGGGAGCATCCTGGGCGCCTTCCTGGCCGCCGTCCTGATCAGCGAGCTCAACGCCTTCGGGATCCTGATCTTCCCCGAGATCACCCTGGTGCTCGTGTTCCTGATCATGGCGGCCGTGCTCATCTTCCGGCCCTGGGGCCTCCTGGGCCGGCCCGAGGGACCGCCGCGCGCGCCGGCCGGGGAGCACGAGCCGCCCCTGAGGCTCCTGGGGCGGGGGTTCCTGTACTTCTGCCTGGCCGTGCTGGCCGCGGCCGCCGTTCTGCCCCACCTGCTGCCCACCTACTACATCCGGATCGCGTGCGAGGTGCTCATCTCGGCCCTGTTCGCCGCGAGCCTCGGGTTCATGATGACCGTGGGGGGCATGGCCTCCTTCGGCCACGCGGCCTACTTCGGCCTGGGGGCCTACGGGGCGGCCCTGGCCGTGACCTACGCCCAGGTGGGCACCGGGCTCGGGCTCGCCGCCGCCCTGGGCCTGGGGCTCGCGGGTGCGGTGCTGTTCGGGTACTTCTGCGTGCGCCTGAGCGGGGTGTACTCGGCCATGCTCACCCTGGCCTTCGCCCAGATCGTGTACGCCGTGCTGTTCCAGTGGTACGGGATCACGGGCGGCGACAACGGGCTCCTGGGCATCTGGCCCTCCGACTGGGTGAGCAGCCCCCTGGCCTATTACTACCTCACCCTGGCCGTGGTGGCGGTGTCCCTGTTCCTGCTCCGGCGCCTCGCCTTCGCCCCCTTCGGGTACTCCCTGCGGGCGGGGCGGGACTCGGCGCTTCGGTCCGAGGCCATCGGCATCCACGTGCGCCGGGTCCGGTGGGTGGGCTTCGTGATCGCGGGGTTCTTCGCCGCCGCCGCCGGCGGGCTGTTCGCGTTCCTCAAGGGCAGCGTGTTCCCCGACTACTCGAGCATCCCCGTGTCGGTGGACTCCCTGGTGATGGTGCTCCTGGGCGGGGTCCAGACCCTGTCGGGCCCCATCGTCGGGGCCGGGGTGTACAAGGTGCTCGAGGTGTTCGTGAACCGGTACACCGAGCACTGGCAGCTCATCCTGGGCTGCGTGCTGGTGGGCCTGGTGATCCTGTTCCCCCAGGGGATCCTGGGGTACCTGGTGGGCCGGTTCGGCCGCTCCGGGGAGGAGTGGAGGGGAGTCGATGGCGCTCCTGCGGGTGGAAGGGCTGCGTAAGGCGTTCGGCGGCGTGGTGGCCGTCGACGGGGTGGACTTCCGGGTCTCCCGGGGAGAGCTCGTGGCCCTGATCGGCCCCAACGGGGCCGGCAAGACCACCTGCTTCAACATGCTCAACGGCCAGCTCCGCCCCGACCGGGGCCGGGTGTTCCTGGAGGACGAGGACATCACCGGCCTGAGCCCCCGCCAGGTGTGGCGCAAGGGGGTGGGCCGCACCTTCCAGATCACCGCCACCTTCCCGAGCATGACCGTGGTGGAGAACGTGCAGATGCCCCTGATCTCCCACCACCGGCAGGTGTACCGGTTCACGGGCCGGGCCGTGCAGCTCCACCGGGACGAGGCCATGGAGCTCCTGGACCTGGTGGGCATGGCCGACCAGGCGGAGCGGCCCTGCGGGGTGCTGGCCTACGGGGACCTGAAGCGGGTGGAGCTGGCCGTGGCCCTGGCCAACCGGCCGGCCCTGCTCCTGATGGACGAGCCCACCGCGGGCATGGCCCCGGGGGAGCGGGTGGCCCTGATGGGGCTCACGGCCGAGATCGTGAAGGACCGCAACATCGCGGTGCTGTTCACCGAGCACGACATGGACGTGGTGTTCTGCAACGCCGACCGGATCCTGGTGCTCAACCGGGGCCGGCTGGTGGCCGAGGGCCCCCCCGAGGCCATCCGGGAAAACGCCCACGTGAAGGAGATCTACCTGGGCGCCGGGGACGGGCTCCGGGACCCGGGCCGGGTCTGCCACCCCGGGGGAACCTGATGCTCGCCCTCCAGGACGTTCACACCCACTACGGCCTGGCCCACATCCTGTCCGGGGTGTCCATGGAGGTGCACCGGGGCGAGGTGGTGGCCCTCCTGGGCCGCAACGGCGCCGGCAAGACCACGACCTTGAAGACGGTCATGGGGCTCGTGACCCCCACCTCGGGGGCCGTGCGCCTGGGGGACGAGGAGATCACGGGCCGCCCCCCCTACCGGATCGCCCGGGCAGGGGTGGGGTACGTTCCCGAGGACCGCCGGATCTTCACCGAGCTCACCGTGAGGGAGAACCTGGAGGTGGGCCGCCAGCCCCCCCGGGAAGGGTGCCCGGTGTGGACCGAGGACCAGGTGTTCGAGCTGTTCCCCGCCCTGGCCGAGATGCGCGACCGCCTGGGGGGCCAGATGAGCGGGGGCGAGCAGCAGATGCTCACCATCGCCCGCACCCTGATGGGGAACCCGGCCGTGATCCTCCTGGACGAGCCCTCCGAGGGGCTCGCCCCGGTGATCGTGGAGCAGATGGCCCGGGCGATCTCCGAGCTCAAGCGCGAGGGCCTGACGGTGCTCCTGTCCGAACAGAACCTGCCGTTCTGCTCGGCCGTGAGCGACCGCGCCTACATCATCGAGAAGGGGGTCATCCGGTACGAGGGCCCCATGCACGAGCTCCTGGCCCGGCCCCGGGTGCTCGAGCAGTACCTGAGCGTGTGAGCCGGGGGAGAGGGGACCGTGCCTTCCAGCGTTCCAGCATCCCGGGATCCCGGCCCGTCCGGGGAGCCCCCGGCCGAGGGGCTCACGATCCGGTTCGTCCTCAACGGGAGGACCGTGGAGGCCCGGGTCGAGCCCCACCGGACGCTCCTGTGGGTCCTGCGGGAGGTGTTCGACCTCGTGGGGGCCAAGGAGGGGTGCGGGGTGGGGGAGTGCGGCGCGTGCACCGTGCTCCTGGACGGCGAGGCGGTGAACGCGTGCCTGGTGCTGGCCGGCAAGGTGGACGGCCGGGAGGTGACCACCGTGGAGGGTCTGGGCGGCCCGGAGGCCCTCCACCCCCTGCAACAGTGGTTCATCCGCAAGCACGCGGTCCAGTGCGGGTACTGCACCCCGGGCATGCTTCTGTCGGCCGCCGCCCTCCTGCGGCGCAACCCCGACCCCACCCGGGAGGAGATCCGCGAGGCCCTGGCCGGGAACCTGTGCCGGTGCACGGGCTACGTCCAGATCGTGGAGGCGGTGCGCGCGGCCGCCCGGGAGATGGCGGGGCGATGACCCGGCCGCGCCGGTACCTGCGCCCCACCTCGGTTGCCGAGGCCGTGGGCCTGCTGGCCGACCTGGGCCCCGCGGCCCGGCCCGTGGCCGGGGGGACCGACCTGGTCGTCGCCCTCCGGCGGGGGGAGGCCGCCCCGGAGGCCCTGGTGGACCTGACCGGGATCCCCGAGCTCCGGGCCCTGGCCGAGGAGGGCGGCGCGGTGCGGGTGGGCGCGTGCGTGACCCACGCCCGGCTCGCCGCCGACCCCCTGGTGGGGAGCCGGGTCCCGCTCCTGGCGCTCGCGGCCCGGGTGGTGGGCTCGGCCCAGATCCGCAACCTCGGCACCCTTGGGGGAAACGTGGTGAACGCTTCGGTGGCCGCCGACACGCCCCCGGCCCTCGCGGCCCTGGGCGCGGCGGCCGAGATCGCGGGCCCCGGCGGGGTCCGGCGGGTTCCCCTGGGGGACCTGGTGACCGGCCCGGGCCGCACGGCCCTCGGGCACGCGGAGATCCTCACGGCCCTGATCGTGCCGCTCCCCGGGCCCCACGGGGCCGCCTTCGAGAAGGTGGGCCGGCGATGGGCCGTTTCCATCGCGCGCCTTTCCGTGGCCGTGGCGGCGGACCCGGCCCGTGGGTGGGCCCGGATCTCCCTGGGCGGGGTGTTCCCGAGCCCCCGGAGGATCCCCGGTGCCGAGACCGCCCTGGCCCGGGGCTTCGACCCGGCTTCGGCCGAGGAGGCGGGCCGGGCGGCCGAGGAGGCGGTGAGGGCGGTCTCGGGCGGCAGGCCCTCCATGGCCTACAAGCTCCCGGTGGTGCGCGGCCTGGTGGCCCGCACGGCCCTGGAGGCCGCGGCCCGGGCCCGGGGAGGCGGGTCGTGATGCCGCGCGGGGCCGTGGGCTCCCGCAGCCCCCGGAGGGACCTCCTGGACAAGGTCCTGGGCCGGGTGCGGTTCGCGGCCGACCTCAAGGTCCCCGGGATGCTCCACCTGGTCGTGGTGCGCTCCACCGAGGCCCATGCGCGGGTCACCGGCATCGATGTGGGGGAGGCCGCGGCCGTGCCCGGGGTGGTGCGGGTGTTCACGGCGGCCGACGTGCCCGGGGAGAACCGCTACGGGATCATCCGGCCCACGGCCGACCAGCACCTCCTGGCCGAGGGCAGGGTCCGGATGGTGGGGGACCCGGTGGCCCTGGTGGCGGCCGAGACCCCGGAGGCGGCGGCGGAGGGGGCCCGGAGGGTGCGGGTGGCGTACGAGCCCCTGCCGGCGGTGCTGGACCCGGCCGAGGCCCTGGAGGCGGCGGCCGTGCGGATCCACGAGCGGGGCAACCTGTGCTTCGAGCAGCGGGTCGTGCGGGGCGACGTGGACCGGGCGCTGTCCGAGGCGGCCGTGGTGGTGGAGGGCACCTACGAGACCTCCCGGATCGAGCATGCCTACATCGAGCCCGAGGCCGGGGTGGCCTACCTGGAGGACGGGGTCCTGGTGGTGGTGTGCTGCACCCAGAATCCCCACTACGACCGGCGGGACCTGTGCCGGCTCCTGGGGCTCCCCGAGGAGCGGGTCCGGGTGATCCAGGCCCCCACCGGGGGCGGGTTCGGGGGCAAGCTGGACCTCTCGGTGCAGCCCTTCGTGGCCCTGGCCACGTGGCACACGGGCCGGCCCTGCCGGCTGGTCTACTCCCGGGAGGAGTCGTTCGCGGCCTCGTCCAAGCGCCACCCCTTCCGGATGCGCTACCGAACCGCCGCCGACCGGGAGGGCAGGCTCCTGGCCGTGGAGGCCGACCTCCTGGCCGACACCGGCGCCTACGCGTCCTACGGCCTGGCCGTGGCGATCCGGGCGGCCGTGCACGCGGCCGGGCCCTACCGGGTGCCCAACGTGCGGGTGCGGTCCCGGGCGGTGTACACCAACCACCCCTTCTCCGGGGCCATGCGGGGGTTCGGAGCCCCCCAGGTGGCCTTCGGGTACGAGAGCCAGATGGACCGGGTGGCCGATGCCCTGGGGCTCGACCCCCTGGAGGTGCGGCGCCGGAACGCCCTGGGCCCCGGCGAGCACACCATCACGGGCCAGCGCCTGGGCCCGAGCGTGGGCCTGCGGGAGTGCCTGGAGCGGGTAGGGCGCGTGCGCGCCCGGTGGGACGGTGCCCCGGGCCTGCGAGGCGACGGTCCCGTGGGCGTGGGGGTGGGGGCCATGTACTACGGCATCGGCAACACGGGCATGTCCAACCCCTCCACCGCCCACGTGCGCTTCGACGAGGACGGCGGCTTCACCCTGTTCACGGGCGCGGCCGAGATCGGCCAGGGCTCCGACCGGGTGCTCACGGCCGTGTGCGCCGACGCCCTGGGGGTGGACCCCGACCGGGTGCGGCTGGTCCGGGCCGACACCGCGCTCACGGCCGACGCCGGGGCCACGTCGGCGAGCCGCCAGACCTACATCTCGGGCGGTGCGGTGCTCGAGGCGGGCCAGGCCCTGGGGGAGCGGATCCTCCGCCGGGCCGAGGATCTGCTGGAGATCCCGGCGGAGGACCTGGTGATCGAGGGGGACCGGGTGCGGAGCCGCTCGCTCCCCTCCCGGGAGGTCCCCCTGGAGGAAGTGGCCTCGTCGTTCGCCAAGGCCGGGGGCATGCCCCGGGAGGAGGGCCGGTTCGACCCCGAGACCACGCCCCTGGACCGGGAGTCCGGCCAGGGCGTGCCCTACGCCACGTACGCGTTCGCCGCCCAGGTGGCCCGGGTCCGGGTGGACCCGGTCACCGGCCGGGTCCGGGTGGAACGGATCGCGGCGGCCCACGACGTGGGCCGGGGGGTGCACCCCCCGGGGGTCCGCGGCCAGATCACCGGGGGCGTGGCCATGGGGGTGGGCATGGCCCTGATGGAGGCGTTCGACCCGGGGCGGGACCGCAACCTGGACACCTACCTGATCCCTACGGCCGCGGACATGCCCCGGGTGCACCCCATGATCGTGGAGGCTCCGGAGCCCACGGGCCCCTTCGGCGCCAAGGGGGTGGGGGAGCCCGCCCTGATCCCCACCGCCCCGGCCGTGCTGAACGCCCTGGCCAGGGCTTGCGGAGCCCGCATCTGGCGGCTGCCCGCCGGCCTCGAGGAGGTGCTCGAGGCCCTGGGCCGCGGGAAGGAGTGATCCGATGGCGAGAACCAAGGTGATCAACTTGGGAACGGTGGTCTCCGGGGACGTGTCGAGCCCCCTCATCGAGGCCGACACCCTGCTCATCGCCGACGGCGTCATCGCGGCCGTCGGGCCCGACGCCGACGTGGCCGAGAGCGACGTGGACCGGGTGATCGACGCCAACGGGTGCGCGCTCACCCCGGGGCTGATCGACTCCCACGTCCACCCGGTGCTGGGGGACTTCACCCCCCGGCAGAAGCAGGTGGGGTTCCTGGAGAGCGAGCTCCACGGCGGGGTGACCACGGCCGTCAGCGCCGGCGAGGTGCACCTGCCCGGCCGGCCCAGGGACCCGGCCGGGGTTAAGGCCCTGGCGATCCTGGCCGCCCGGTCCTCTGCGGCGTTCCGGCCCGGGGGCATGAAGGTGAAGGGGGGCGCGGTGATCCTGGAGCCCGGGCTCACCGAGGCGGACTTCGCCGAGATGGCGGCCCAGGGGGTGCGCACGGTGGGGGAGATCGGCCTGGGCGCGGTGAAGCGGCCCGAGGACGCCCGGCCCATGGTGGAGTGGGCCAAGGCGCACGGCATGGTGGTTCTCATGCACATGGGGGGGACCTCGATCCCGGGCTCGTCCACGGTCACGGCCGAGCAGGTGCTGGCGGCCGGCGCCGACGTGGCGTGCCACACCAACGGCGGGCCCACGGCCGTGAGCCCGGAGGAGATCTCGGCCGTGATCCGGGAGAGCGACATCTACGTGGAGATCGTGCACTGCGGCAACCCCCGCATGGCCGTGCACGCGGCCCGGGAGGCGGTGGACGCCGGGGCCCTCCACCGGGTGATCATCGGCAACGACGCGCCGTCGGGGACCGGGGTGATCCCCCTGGGGGTCCAGCGGGTCATCGCCCACCTGTCGAGCCTGGCGGAGGTGGACCCGGCCGTGGCCATCGCGTGGGCCACCGGCAACACGGCCCGGTGCCACGGCCTGCCCCAGGGCCGGATCGCCGCGGGGGCCCCGGCGGACCTCGTGTTCTGCGACGCGCCCATGGGCTCGGTGGGGGACGACCTGCTCTCGGCCTACCGGGCCGGGGACACCCCGGGGGTGAGCGTGATCCTGGTGGACGGGGAGGTGGTGGTGGCCAAGAGCCGCAACACCCCGCCCCCGAAACGGGCGGCGGTGGTTCGGGAGAAGTGACGGGTGGGAAAGGCCGTGACGGGTGATCAGTAACCGGTGACGGGTCACCACACCGGGGAGGAGGCGGGGTGGGTGGCCCACCTACGCCGGAACATCCTCGCGGGGGCCGCCACGGCTCGGTCCGCTGCGGCGCGTGAAGGTGAGGCGCACGCGCCGCGGCCGCTCCCCTGCGCCGGGCGGCCCGACCGCTCGGATGTAAAGCTCCGGCGGGCCACCCACCCCGCCTCCCAAGCGATCTCGGGTATCCAAGAACAGCCATGGCGAGTCGCGGCCGTCGCCCGTGACCCGCGACCAAAAAAAGGAAGCGCCGTGCGAATCGACCCGGAACGTTGCACCGCGTGCGGCAGGTGCGTGACCCACTGCCCCCTGGAGGTCGTGGCCATCCGGGACCGGGTGGCCGTGATCTCCGACGGGTGCGTGGACTGCGGGGTGTGCGCCAAGGTGTGCCCCGAGGGCGCGGTCCCGGCGGAGCCCGAGCCCCGGGACGGCCGGGTGCCGTGCGGCTCGTGCCCGGTGGGGTGCCGGATCCCCGAGGGCCGCACCGGCGCGTGCCGGCGGTACGAGGCCCGCGGCGGAACCCTGGTGCGTACCCTGCGGCTCCACACCTTCGAGGACGTCCGGGACCTGGTGGGCCCCGAGTGGGAGCCGGTCATCCGGGAGCCCCTGGTCACGGGCATCGGGGCGGGGACCACCTACCCCGACTGCAGACCGGCCCCGGTGATCGTGCGCGGCACCGTGGGGGGGGTGGACGTGGTCACCGTGGTGACCGAGGCCCCCCTGAGCTACAGCAGCGTCCGGGTCAAGGTGGACACCGACCTCACCCTGGGGCGGGAGGGGGCCCGGGTGCTGGCCGGCGGGGAGCCCGTGGGCCACGTGACCACCGAGGAGTACGGTTCCAAGATGCTCGCCATCGGCGGGGTGAACGTGCTCACCGGGCCCCAAGGGTTCCGGGCGGCCCGGGTGATGACCGCGCTGGTGAACCGGGGGCGTGTGAAGCTCCGGGTGGAGGGGGGGCGGCGCCTGGAGGTGCGGCTCGGGGAGGCTCCGGTGATCGACGGCGTGCCCGTGGGCAAGATGCGGGTGGGGTGCGGCAGCGCC
>Ga0256830_1000030_pt1 | contig 126585 bp, 95 predicted proteins | sample 128326metaG_FD_190537 | JGI IMG/M metagenome (GOLD analysis project Ga0256830, IMG submission 190537) | Hydrothermal vent microbial communities from Lau Basin, Pacific Ocean - 128-326 | ecosystem: Environmental > Aquatic > Marine > Hydrothermal vents | place: Pacific Ocean: Lau Basin...
CTGCTGACCTTCGCCGCTCCCTTCCTGGCCGCCGCCGGTCCGGACAGGGCCGGCGCCCTCGTCACCTCCCCCCTGCTGCTGACCCTGCTCATCGCCCTCAGCGGGGCCGCCCTCCTGGTCGAGCTCCAGGGGGAGGCCCTCAACGCCCGGACGGTCGCCCTGCTGGGCATCTTGGTGGCCACCAACGCCGCCCTGCGCTTCCTGGAGGTCAGCTTCCCCGGTCCCGGCGGCTTCAGCCCCATCTTCGCCCTGGTCATCCTGAGCGGCTTCACCTTCGGCCCCCGCTTCGGCTTCCTGATGGGGGTCTTCACCCTCCTGGCCTCGGCGCTGATCACGGCCGGCATCGGCCCTTGGCTCCCCTACCAGATGCTGACGACGGGCTGGATGGGGATGAGCGCAGGGCTGCTGGGGCGCTGGCTGCGCACCGTCCTCCCCTCCGGGAGTCGGGGGCAGCCCCGACGGGTGGTTATCCTGGCCCTCTTCGGCTTTGTCTGGGGGATGCTCTACGGCCTGATCACCAACCTCTGGTTCTGGCCGGCCGCCGTCGGTCCCGCCGGACAGCGATGGCAGCCGGGGATGGGGCTGCTCACCACGCTGGAGCACTACGCTCTCTTCTACCTGACCACCTCGGCCTGGTGGGACCTCTTCCGGGGGCTGGGCAATGCCCTGCTCATCGGGCTGGTGGGGGCGCCGACGCTGCGGGCTCTGGAGCGGTTCCGCCGCAGAGGGGGGGTGCAGGGCGGGGGGGATGAGGCAACGAGGCAACGGGGGAGGGAGAAGGCAATGAGGGATGAGGCACCGAGGGGAGGGAGGAGGGCGAGGCAACGGGGCGACGAGGCACCACGGGGGTGGGGGGAGGCGGAGCAGGTCCGCCGGCCCCTGCACCCGCTGGTCTGGGTGGTCTGGCTGGGGAGCGCCCTGGTGGTCGTCTCGACGACTCGGAACCCCCTCTACCTGGTCGAGCTGCTCCTGGTCGCCTTGGTCGTCTCCTTCGGGATCGAGGGGGACGCGCCGGCACCCTGGCGGCCCGGCCTGCGCTTCGGCCTCTTCCTCGTGGGCTTCAGCACCCTCTTCAACGGGCTCAGCAGCCACTTCGGGCGGACGGTTCTCCTCTCCCTGCCCTCGGGATTGCCGCTGGTGGGCGGCCCGGTGACGCTGGAGGCGCTGGTCTACGGCGCGATCAACGGCCTGGTGCTGCTGACGATGCTGTTCCTCTTCGCCGTCTTCAACCAGGCGCTCCCGGCCCACCAGATGGTCCGGCTGGTGCCCCGCGCCTTCCACGAGGCGGGCGTTGTCCTCTCCGTAGCGATGACCTACGTGCCGGCCACCCGCCGCTCCCTTCAGCAGATTCGGGAGGCCCAGGCGGTGCGGGGGCACCAGGTCCGCTCCTGGCGCGACTGGCTTCCCCTCTGGATGCCCCTGCTGGTGAGCGGGCTGGAGCGGGCCTTCCAACTGGCCGAGGCGATGGTGGCCCGGGGCTTCGGCGCGACGGCAGACCGTGCCCTCCCCTTGGGGGTACGGGCCGGCCTCGCCGGCGGGCTGTTGGCGCTCCTGACCGGCGAAATTGTGGCCGCCTTCTACCCCTCGCTGCGAGGAGCGGCCCCGCTCTTGCTGGCGGTCGGTGTAGCCCTGTTGGGGCTCTCCCTCTGGCGGGCCGGTCGGCGGGTGCCCTACACCCCCTACCGCTCCTCCGGCTGGGGGTGGCGGGAGGGGGTGACCCTGGCCGGGGCGCTCCTCACCCTGGCCGTCGTCGTCTGGCCCGGCCTGGGGATCGCCTGCGCCGGGGAGCAGGGAGGGCTCCTCCTGGTGGGCTGCCGGGGCGCTCGCCTTTACAACCCCTACCCACGCTTCGCCCCGCCTCCTTTCGACCCCCTCGCCGGACTGGCCCTCCTGGGGCTGCTGGTGCCGACCCTCGCCTCCCCCCGGTCGCCCAGGGCGGGTGCGGTGGAGAGCGCGGAGGGCACGGAGCCCATCGGGGGTCCCTGATGGCCGCTCCCCTCATCCGCTTCGACCGCTTCACCTTCACCTACCCCGGGGCCGAGGGGCCGGTGCTGACCGACGTCAGCCTGGAGGTGGCCGAGGGAGCCTTCGTCCTCGTCACCGGCCCCTCGGGGGCCGGCAAGTCCACACTGCTGCGGGTCCTCAACGGGCTGGTGCCCCACTTCACCGGCGGGCGGGCCGAGGGGCGCGTCCGGGTGGCCGGCCACGATCCCCTGGACGAAGGCCCCGCCCGCCTCAGCCGCGTCGTCGGCTTCGTCTTCCAGGACCCCGAGGCCCAGTTCGTGGTGGACCGGGTGGAGGACGAGGTCGCCTTCGCCCTGGAGAACGCCGGGCTGCCGAGGGGGGTGATGCAGGCGCGGGTGGAGGAGGCGCTGGCCCTGATGGGGCTGACCCCTCTGCGCCATCGCCCCCTGGAGCGCCTCTCCGGCGGCGAGATGCAGCGGGTGGCCGTCGCTTCGGCCCTCGCCCTGCGCCCCCGCCTCCTGGTGTTGGACGAACCCACCAGCCAGTTGGACCCGCAGTCGGCCCAGGAGCTCCTGAGCGCTCTCGTCCGCCTGAACCGGGAGATGGGGCTGACGGTGGTCCTCAGCGAGCACCGGCTGGAACGGGTGGTGGCCTACGCCGATCAACTCGTCTACCTGGAGGGGGCGGGGTGTCCTCCCCTCAGCGGACCGCCTCGGCAGGTGCTGGCCCAGGTCCCCTTGGTCCCGCCGGTGGTGGCCCTGGGGCGGGCGCTGGGCTGGCAGCCCCTCCCCCTCACGGTGGAGGAAGCCCGCCCCTTCGCCGCCCACCTGTGCTCTTCGTCCTCCGAGGCCACGACCTCCCGCCCGGTCAGGAAGGCCGCCGGCGCGGAGGCGGTGCTCCGGGTGCAGGACCTCCACGTCGCCTACGGGGATCGGCCGGTGCTCCAGGGGGTGGACCTGGAGGTGCGGGAAGGGGAGGTTGTAGCGCTGATGGGGCGCAACGGCGCGGGGAAGACGACGCTGCTGCGGACCGTCGTCGGCCTGGTCCGTCCCCGGCGGGGGGAGGTGAAGGTGCGGGGGCGATCGGTGATCGGGCGGCCTGTGGCCCAGGTCTGCCGGGAGGTGGGCTACCTGCCCCAGAACCCCAACGCCCTCCTCTTCGCCGACACGGTGCGGGAGGAGCTGACCGTCACGCTGCGCAACCACGGGCTCTTGGAGCAGCCTCCCATCCCCCCCGACGCGCTGCTGGCCCGGCTGGGGCTGGCCGAGATGGCCGATGCCTACCCCCGCGACCTGAGCGTCGGGCAGCGGCAGCGGGTGGCCCTGGCCGCCATCACCGTCACCCGTCCGCCCCTCCTCCTCCTCGATGAGCCGACCCGGGGGCTGGACTACCAGGCCAAGGAGACGCTGACCCGGCTCCTGCAGGGGTGGCGCGCCGAGGGGGTGGGGGTGCTCCTGGCGACCCACGATGTGGAACTGGTGGCCCGGCTGGCCGACCGGGTGGTGCTTCTGGAGGCGGGCAAGGTCCGCGCCGAGGGGCCGCCGGCCCGGGTCCTTGACCCTTCATCCCCCTTTGCCCCCCAGATCATCCGGCTCTTCCCCGGCCGCGGTTGGCTGACGCCGGAGGAGGTGCGTCCGTAGCTGAAAGCGCCCTCGACCGGTGACCTGCGGGAGGGTAGGCTGATAGATACCCAAGGACGTAGTTGGGCTGGACGTACTCAACGGCCGGATCGGCGGCCAGCTTCTGGAGGAAGAGGAGTTCCTGACCTTCCGGCACCGCCACCAGCAGGTCTCCGCCGTAGCTCCAGCGGAGCGGGCGGATGCCGTGCTTCCAGAGGAGGTCCAAGAGGGCGGCGCTGCTGAGGCCCGACCAGGGGCGCAGGATGAGTTGGCCGGGCACATACTCTGCCTTGGGTTGGAGAGGTGTAGACCCTCGGGAGGGAGACGCGGCTTCAGCCCCCCAGGTTGTGGTCCCCAGGCAGAGGGGGCTGCTCCCTTGAGCTCCGTTGAGGAGGGCTGCGTAGGCGTCTATCCGGCCACAGCCGTAGTAGGAGTCCCAGCCCGGATCCCCCCGGTCCACGGCGTTGTCCAGGATGGCGGAGGCCACTTGATCGGGTGTGTAGCCGGGATTGGCGGCGTAGAGGAGGGCGGCCAGGCCCGACACCAGCGGCGTTGCCATCGAGGTCCCCTGCATGTAGACGTACCCTCCCCCCTTCGCTGTGCTCAGGATGGTCTCCCCGGGCGCGGCGACGCTGACGTAGCTGCCGTAGTTGGAGAAGGTGGAGACGAGGTCTCCCTGGCCGGTGGAGGCGACACCTAGGGTGTACCGGCAGGTGGCCGGGGCGACCAGGTGGCTGGAGCCTTCGTTGCCCGCCGCGGCGACCAGCAGCACTCCCTTGCTGTGGGCGTAGTCTACAGCCGCCTGCAGTGCCGGCGTGTCTACAAGGCAGTTGATGTCGCCGCTCTGGTTCCCCAGACTCATGTTGATCACCTGAGCGCCCTGATCGGCGGCGTAGCGGATGGCCTCGGCCAGGTCGGCGATGGTGCCGCTTCCGTTGGCATCCATCACCTTGAGGGGCAGGATGGTGGCCCTCCAGCCCATCCCTGCCACGCCGATCCCGTTGTCGGTGGCGGCGGCGGCGATCCCCGCCACGTGCGTCCCGTGGCCGTGATCGTCGTCGGGGTCACCGTCGGCGTTGATCCAGTCCCAGCCGTGCACGTCGTCCACGTAGCCGTTCCCGTCGTCGTCCTGCCCGTTGCCGGGGATCTCGTTGGGGTTGGTCCAGAGCTTGTCCATCAGGTCGGGGTGGTCCAGGTCCACGCCGGTGTCCAGCACAGCGATCAGGGCACCGTCCCCTTTGGAGAGCCTCCAGGCGAGGGGGGCTTGTACTTTCGTCATCGCCCACTGGTCACCAAAGTAGACGTCGTTGGGTGTAGTGGAGGAGATGGTGGTGGTGAAGTGCCAAGTGTAAGGAGGGCCCATCGGCGTTCCCTCGGCGTCGGCCACGTCGCCATCCACGGTGGCCGTGTAGGGGGTCTCGTAGGCCAGCGCCGTCGCCGGCGTCAGCGTCCAGGTGTAGGAGATGGGATCGTAGCCGAGGGTGCCGGAGATGGGCGTTCCATCAGGGCCGACCAAGGTGAAGCGGGCGTCCAGGAGGGTTGCCGGATCCATCGCCTCGCTGAAGGTGACGACCAGGGTGGTCCCGACGGAGATGTCGCTGGCCTGGTCTGTCGGAAGGGTGCCCACGACCTGGGGGGGGGTCGGCGGCGTGTAGTTACGGAGGGCCACGGGGAGGTAGACCCGCTTCAGTTGGTCGGCCACTTTCAGCGTGACCGAGATCGTCTGAGGGCTGTTCTCAACGCCCGGGGTGGTGCTGGTGATGGTGAGGGAGGCGCTGTAGACCCCGCTGATCGCCGTGAGCCCGCCCGAGGTGGTCACCCAGAGGGTGACCCGATCCCCTTGGGTGCCGGAGAGGGGGGTGGCGTGGAGCCAAGGGGTGTTGACCCAGGCCTGCCAGTTCAGCGTTGCTCCTCCGGCGTTCTCCACTTGCACTTGATGGGTCAAGGGCAGCGTGGTGGTCATCCCCACCTCGGTGAGGAAGGTGAGGCTGGAGGGGGTGACGCTGAGGATGGGTGGTGCTTCCTCCAGGACGATGGTGTCGTAGCTGGTGTAGGTGGTATCCCCGTTGCGGATCTGGACCCAGACCTGCTTCTCGCCGTTGCCGGCCGGCAGTGTCCACGTCTTCTGGGCGGTGAAGGGCTCCCAATCGGTCCAGGTGGTGCCGTCGTCGCTGAAGCGCATCTGGGTGGCCCAGCCCTCCCCGTAGATGTAGAGCTGGACGACGCGGCGGGTTGTCGAGTAGGCCTCGCCGTTGATGATGAGGGGGTAGACACCTTGACGGGTTCCGAAGTCCTGAGTCCAGTAGTGGCCCCAGCTCCCACCGGCGTAGTACCCTACCCCGATCTCCCGGAAGGTGGTGCTCAGGATGTTGCGTCGGTGGGCATCGCTCCCCATCCATCCCGCCATCACGCTCTCCGGGGTGGTGTAGCCGACGGCGATGTTCTCCCCCAAGCTGGTCCAGCCTGAGTAGTAGCTGCCGATCCGCTCATACCAGTAGCGCTCGAAGACGAGCTGGCCGTTGACCCGGTTGTAGCTGTCGTGATCGAAGTAGTCGTCCACAGCCATGTCCTGGCTGTGGTAGGCGGCGGCAGCGGCCAGTTCGTCGGCTTGTCGCAAGGGAGGCAGCCCCTGCTCTTGACGAGCCTGGTTGACCAGTTCGACGACCCGCTGCTTGTAGGAGACGCCGGAGGCCACCTTCGGGCGGGGGTGGGGTAGCGACGGGAGAGGAGGGAGGCCCATCGCCCCGACGGCCGGCGCCGGTGTGGCCGGCGGCCGATGGAGCAGCGAGACAGGGTCGCCGACGGTCTGGTTGGCGGGCGTGGGGGTTGGCGACGGTGGGGAGGCGACGGCGAGGGAACTTCCCAGGACCAGGACCACGCCCAGTAGCAACAATCCACCGAGAGGCCAGCGTTGGGATCTCATCGCGATCACGTCTCTCAGAACTTCGTTGGGTTGCATAGTTGTCGGGTCGGGTGGCCTTTGGATTTTGGCCGTCCGATCGGGTGGAGCCATCGCGCTCCACCCTGTTATTGTACTGTTGCTCCGGTTTGGAGCCAATGAGAAGAAAGTCCCGATTGTCCCTTGGTGTGCTTGTCCTGCCTCTCAGCGCTCTCCCTGGACTCGCGATCCGACAGACGGGAGCGCCGGCCGGGCCTGTTCCGTTCCTCAAGGTCCCTTCAGTACGAGGGGCAGGTGGACGGGGTAGAGGCGCGGGGTGGCGTGTAGGGTGAGCGTCACCGACTGAGGCGTGCCCAGGGTGTCGGTGGGCCAGGCACTCAACCGGATGACGCTGGTGTAGAGGCCGGCCCGGGTGATGGGATAGCTGTCCACCGTCAGCGTGAGCCGATCTCCTGCCCGGCCCCGGGTGACCCACAGTGTCGGGGCGATCCCCGGCGGGGCCAGCGTCCCGCCGGCGACAAAGGGCGAGACGGTGGCCGTCCAGGTGAAGGTACGGTAGCCTTGGTTCCAGACTTTCAGGGTGCGGGTGAAACGCTGGGGCCGGTCCAGGCCCGCCAGCAGGACCAGGCGGGAGGGTTGCACCGCCAGCCGAGGGCCGAAGGGTCCCGGGCGCTTCTCCATCTGGGCCAGCGCCTCGTAGGCGGGGCTTGGCGAACCATCCTGCCGTAGGAGGGAGAACCAGCGGATGGAATCGCAAGGACCGTGCCCTTGGTCGTGCCAGTCCAGGTTCCAGACGAAGAGAGCGCCCATCCAGGGCCAGTGGGCGTCGGCCCATTGGAAGGCCCGCACCAGGTAGTCGGCCTGTTCCTCCGGCGAGACGAGCATCCAGCCGAAGGCGTCGTGGTCAGGCGTGCCCTCGCACCAGAAGATGCTCTCGGAGCGGGGGTCTCGCGCCCAGCCGAATTCGGTGGCCCAGATGGGCTTTCCCTCCAGACCGTGGGCTTCCATAATGGCTCGAATCGCCTCCACACCCCGGAAGGCGAAGCCGTTACCCTGATCGTCAGGGGGGAGTTGGTCCAGGGCGGTCTCCGGCGGATAGGCGAAGCCGAAAGGGTGGTAGCCGAGGACGTCGAAGCAGTCGCCGGCCCCCAGTTGGAAGAGCCAGCGGGCGTACTCCCGTTCGTCCATCACCTGGCCGTTGTGTCCCGTGTAGGTGTTTCCTCCGTAACCGACGTAGGTCCCTTCGATCCGTCCCACCGGTCCCAGTCCCCCGCTGACCACGATGGCCCCGGGATCCACGGCTTTGATCGCCTCGTAGGCCGTGCAGAGGGCCTGGACGAACTGGGCGGGATCCGGGGGGCGGTTGCCCCACTGCCAGGCCATGTTGGGCTCGTTGCCGATCTCGTAGGCCTCCACCAGCCCGCGACCTTCCATAGCGATCTCCCTCACCTCCTGCCGCCATTGGTCTAGGTCCAGGAAATCCCCTTCCGAGGAGATCCGCTCGTGCAGGTCTATGCGGAAGAGGACCTGGTAGGGAAGCCGGGTGGTCGGCATCGCGCCATAGCGTTCGTAGAGCTTGACCCACCGGAAGCCCAGCGGGGCAACCAGGCTCTCCAGGTGGTCGGGATCACGCACATTGATGCCGTATCCCAGGTGGGCGGGGGGAAGGGTGGGGGCGTCCCGGCCTGCTGCGGAGGGGGCTTGAGCAGAGCGGGCGGCCACCTGGGTGAGCAGCAAGAGCGCGAAGGCCAGCAATGGGGACAGCCCCAGGAGAGGGCGAGAGGGGTGGACAACCATCAGGGAGACTCCGCGCCTGTCTCACCTCCCGTTCCCACTTTGTAGACGGCCCGCCAGGGGTGGTACTTGCTCACGAAGGTGTTGACGTGCATCACCTGGCCGTTGGCGTCCCGGACAATCCGTTTGACCGTGGCGGTGAGCCCATCCACGGCCCAATCCACTTGCTTGATGGTGCCCTTGGGCAGTGTTGGGTCCTCCTCGTAGATGGGCTCGCCGTGAGGGATGATGTCGGTGATCTCCGGTCCGATCATCTCCACCGTCCGCCCGTCGGAGGTGCCGTAGAACTTGAAGGTCAGCCGGTAGCGGGTCGGGTTGACGTAGGTTTCGATGAGGATGTAGCCGGGCGTGTCGTTGACGAACTTCAGGTCCACCAGGGGGGAGTAGACGGTGGCGTCCAGGCCGGGGGGGATGCCCCCCTGCTCGTAGTAGCCCACCCGGTAGCCGTGGGCCCAGCGTTCGACGATGGGGAGGCCGGCCCAGAAGGCGGCCCGGAAGGCGGTGGTGGAGACTTGGCAGACGCCGCCGCCCAGCCCGACGACGGTCCGGTTGCCGTAGATGATGAGGGATTCGTCGTAGCCGGCCTCTTTGCTCACCTCGCCCAGGTACTTGTTGAACGAGAAGGTCTCCCCGGGGGCGACGAGGATGCCGTGGAAGCGGGAGGCGGCCACGGTGATGTTGTTGACCCGACCGGCTGAAGAACCGGCGAAGTAGGAGGTGTTCTCCACCAGCAATTCCCGGATGCCCAGTTCCTCAGCGGTGGCGCTGTCGGAGATGGATGGGGGCACGGTGGTCAGCACGGCGGCCACTTCCCGCTCCCCCTCATCCATCGCGGCAGCCAGCAGCCGGTTCAACGTGGCCTCGAGGTCCAGGGACTGTCCCGGCTTCCCCGGCGTGATGAGCTCCAGTTGGCGGGTTTGGTCGTTGAAGACGAAGCGGGGGTTCTCCGGCTCCCGGGCGACCAGCTCGGCGATGGGGGTTAGGAAGGCCCGCAGGGCGTCGGTGTCCAGCGTCGCTGTGACGTGGACGCCATCCTCACGGAGTTCCTCCCCCAGGATCACCAGCCCGGCCAGTTCCTGGGGGGAGAGGACCCACGGCCCCAGGTCGTCGGTGAGGGGCACCGTGGAGGTAACGGTGAGGGTGATGGGGCCGCTGAGAATAGCTTCTACCCGTCGGCGGGCCTCCGAGGCATCCACCACACGGGGTGGGGTCTCGGCGATGACCAGGGGGACCTCGATGGGGGCAATCTGTCCGATGGATGTCTGGAGCAGGGCCAGCGTCGCGCCGACGTTCAACTCCCGGCCTACCTGGGCGGTGGTCTCGACGGGGATCGGGGGGCTGTTGACCGCGTCGCGCTGCTCCAGGCGGAGGGCTGCGTCGCGGACGGGCTGGTTGATCTGCTGGGCCAACTCCTCCAGATAGGCTCGGGCCGTCCGTTCATCGTAGATGATGCGGGGGGCGAGTTGTTCCCCTTCCCACCAGGCGCGGGCCTGTTCGAGAAGCCGGTCCCAGGGAGGGCCGTGGCGACCGATGCGGAAGGCGGCCATCGCCGTCGCGTCGGCGTCCAGGCGCAGCCCCACCCGCTCCGGTGGCAGTTCCCACCGTCGCTCGCCATCGGTGAAGATGACGGGAGCCCGGTGGGGGAAGTTCAGAGCGGCGACGAGGACGGCTTCGGCCTCCTCCGGCGTCATCCCCTCCAGCGGGATGCCCCAGACCTCGACGCCTGGGTAGATGCGGTCCCGGTAGAAGACTTGGAAGAGGCCAATAGGGAGCCAGATCGCCAGCACCAGCGCGGTCAGAAGGAGGGGGATGGCGATCAAGGACTTCCAAGGGTAGGGCTTGCGCTGCGCCGGGCGCACCACACGCACCGCCGGTACGGTTACTTCTCCCAGTTGTGCGCTCGGGCTGCCGCTCTCCACAGGACTCTCCAACGCTTCTCCAACGGGTGTACCCACCACTGAACGTTCTCGCCTCCCGGCATCCGGTAGGAGCGGGGGGAAAGAGGGCCCGGCGCTGGTGCACCGGGCTGAAGGAGCGAAGCCCCCTGCGGGGGCTCATCTCAGCCCGCAGGGCTTGCCTTGTTTTCCAAGCAGGGGAGCGATCCTGCCCATCGGCTGCCGGATCCACGGCTGGAAGGGGGATGGGCCTAGGGGCCGGCGAGGCCGGCCGGTTGGCGGTACATCCGACCGTGGACGAAAGGGATCACCCCGTTGCCGAAATCCACCTCGATGGCGTAGGCCCACATTCCCTGCTCCACCGGCCAGAGAATCCGGCGGACGAAGCGGGCCGGGAATTCCGGGGAGGCGTTGGTGATCTGGACGGTGGTGAGGGTCAATCTCCCTTGAGCGTCGGCCCAACCGATGGCCCGCTCGGCCCGTCCATCGCTGCCGAAGAACCAGGCGACGAGCATCTGCTCCCGACGGTCGTAGTGGATGTAACCGTGCTCGCTGCCCAGCGGCTGGCCGGACTCGTCATAGACGGCTACCTCCAGTGCGAGGTAGTGATCCTTCAGGGCCCAGCGTACCTCCCCTTGGAGCCGGTAGCTGGCGCCTTGTCCCGCTCCTTCACCTTCCCAGGAACCGACGAGGTACCAGAGGCGAAGCAGAGCGATCTCTCGGGTGCGGGTCGTTTCTTGGGTGATTGTCTCCATAGCGTGACCTCCGGGATGACGGGGTCGGCCGGCAGAGCGCCCATCCTCCAAACGAGAGTGCGCCATCCGACCCCTGGGGTGGGATGGTGTTGAAACTCCCCGCGCGCGCCTCGCGGTTTTCGGCCCGCTTCTTCCCTGGTCCTTCCTGGTCTGCTCGCTCGCCCCGTCGGGCGAAGCGGAGCCTATGCCGCGCCAGGCACCCCCCTGCCTAAATCGTGATGGATTGCAAAGGTTCGGCGTTCAAGACAGCTCACTCTCCTCCTGCTTCCCTCAATTGTAGCACAAAGCCGTGGTAACGCAAGGGGGGTGATGCGGTGATTACCCACAAGGGAGCGAGAGAGTGGTCCGTAGCAGGCCGTCCACGAATTTCTCACAAATGCACGAATGAGGCGGTCCTTAATTCGTGTATTCGTGCCCCATTCGTGGACGGCTAGTCTCCCTTATCTCCGAGGTCACACGAGGACTTCCCGCACCCGGGCGCTGGTGTAATCCATCGCCCACACGACGATGACGATGGCCCAGACGGCGACAGAGGCCCAGGTCCACTGGGTCTGGTTGATCCACTGGCGCAGGACGAAGCCAATGCCCCCGCCGCCGACGAAGCCGATGATGGTCGAGATGCGGACGTTGATGTCCCAGTGGTAGATGGTGAAGGCCAGGTAAGGGGGGATGATCTGGGGAATGACGGCGTAGACAATCACCTGGGCCTCGTTGGCCCCGGTGGCGCGGATCGCTTCGATGGGGCCGGGGTCAATGCTCTCCACCGCCTCGGAGTAGAGCTTGCCCAAGGAGGCGACGGTGACGACGCTCAGGGCCAGCACGCCGGCGAAGGGGCCGAACCCCACCCAGATGGCGAAGATGGTGGCCAGGATGATGGGCTCGATGGAGCGGGTGATGTTGAAGAAGGTGCGGGTCGCTCCGTAGATCAGAGTGCCCAGCCAGGTACGGGGCATGATGTTGCGGGCTCCCAGGAAGCTGAGGGGGACGGCGACGATCCCACCGGCGGTGGTGGCCATCAGGGCGAGAAAGATGGTCTCGATGATCTTGGCCAGGGTGATCCGCAGGGGCTCGCTGGGGCGGAGTTGCCCTGACTCCCAGGAGAGTTCGGCACGCAGACCGGAGACGCCGCCCTGCTCCTCCAGCAAGGGGGGGATGGTCGTCTCCACCTGGAAGCGGCCCTGGGCGTCGGTGGTGAAGCGGGCATCCCGCAGCCGGCCCTGCAGCCCTCGGGGCAGCCAGTAAAGCCGCCCTTGGGTGTTGGGGCGGAAGCCCTCGCCGGTCACGGTGATGGGCTCCCGGGCTGCGGCGCAGGGCTTCGACAGGGACAACCGTGGCCCCTGGGCCGGGGGGGAGGGTTGGGGCGGCGTCGTCGAGCAAGGCACCTCGATCACCGTCTCGGCGATCTGGCTCTCCTCTTCCCGCTCTAGGAGGTGGGGGCGCAGCAGGTCCAGCAGGATGTGCCGCGCCTTGGGCGCACCCTCGATGAGCAGGGAGGGCTGCATGCCGGCCGCGTTCCAGCTCCAGACGTACATCGCTGCGACCAGGAGGAGCAGGAAGAGGCTGCGTCCCCAACGGAGCCAGGAGTAGGCTTGTCCCTTCACACGATCCGCTCCCGTACCTGCGCACTGAGGTAGTCCAGCACCGAGACGACGATGGCGATGGCCCAGATGGCCGTCGCCGCCGCCCGGTAGTCCGACAGCCGAATCCACTGCTGAAGCAGGAAGCCGATGCCCCCGCCGCCGACGAAGCCGATGATGGTGGACATACGGACGTTGATGTCCCAGCGGTAGACGCTGAAGGCGACGAAGGGGGGCAGGACCTGGGGGATGACGGCGTAGACGATGACCTGGAGCCGATTGGCTCCGGTAGCGGTGATGGCCTCGATGGGACCGGGGTCAATGCTCTCGATGGCCTCGGAGTAGAGCTTGGCCAGGGCGGCCACCGAGTGGGCGACCAGGGCCAGCACGCCGGCGAAGGGTCCCAGCCCCACCCAGACCACGAAGACGATGGCCATGATCAGCGGCTCGATGGAGCGCAGGATGTTGAAGGCGGTGCGCGCGGCGTAGTAGATCGCCGTGCCCACGGGGTTGACGGTCATCAGGTTGCGGGCTCCCAGGAAGCTCAGCGGCACGGCCAGGAGGATCCCCAGCGTCGTCGCCATCAGGGCCTGGGCGATGGTCTCCCCCATCCGCTCGGTGACGAGCCAGAAGGTCTCGCTGGGGCGGGGGGGGCCGACCTCCCGGCTGATCCGAGCGATGATATGGTGGGTCTGCGGCCCGGTGCGGAAGGATCGGGGCACCGCCTCGGGGACGATGATGGTGAGGGTGAACTGGCCGTTGGCGTCGGTCTGGAAGTCCACAAAGTGGCCCTCCTGACGCAGGTGCTGCTCCTGGCCGATGGGGTTCTCCCACCAGATCTCCCCTCGGGTCGAAGGGGGCAGGTTGATGCCCCGCAGGGTGACCACGTCGCCGATCTCGGCGCAGGTGGGCTCGACCACCAGATAGGGGGCATCGGTCGGTGGGGTATCCGGCGTTGGGGGTGTCTCCGAGCAGGGCACCTCGATCCCCACGCGGCTTTCCTGGATCTCCCGATCGCGGGTGAGGACGTCGGGCTGCAGCAGGCTCTTCACCACCGGCTGAATCTTGGGCATCCCGACGACGAGCTTGCCCAGGTCAATCTCGGTGACCTGCCAGCCGATGGCGTAGACGGCCAGGGCGGCCAGCAGCGCGCCGGAGACGGCCGAGGAGCGCTCCCCTCGGGCTATCTTCCTGGCGTCCCAGGCCCCCCACAGCCAGACCGGCACCAGGCTCAGGTAGAGCCAGGGGATGTCCAGCCAGAGGAGGAGCAGGACCAGGACGGCCTCGACGCCGAAGAGGGCCAGGCCGCGCTCACGAGCCCCCAGGTAGGCCTGTCCCAGCCCCGGCAGGAGCAGCGAGAGGAGCCCGGCAAGGGCCGGCGATCGAACCGATCGGAGTTCCCCTGGGTCCCGTTTCGTTTTTTTCATCACCGGTGGTGGCCTCGATGTCCTCTACCGTACCTCGACCTCGGCGGCCTCTTCCCCGTAGATTTCTTTGAACCGCTGCTCGTCTATCTCCTCGGGCCGGCCGTCGAAGACCAGACGGCCCTCCCGCAGGGCGATGATGCGCGTTCCGTACCGCCGGGCCAGGCTCAGGAAGTGCAGGCTGCACAGCACCGTCACGCCGCGCTCCCGGTTCAGCAACTCGATGTACTGGAGCACCGAGTGGGAGGTGGCCGGGTCCAGGCTGGAGACGGGCTCGTCGGCCAGCATCAGCTTCGGCTCCTGCATCAGCGCGCGGGCGATGCCCACCCGTTGCTGCTGCCCCCCGGAGAGCTCGTCGGCCCGGCTGTGGGCCTTGTCGGCGATGCCCACCAGTTCCAGGTTGTGCATGGCCATTTCGTGGGCCTCCCGGGGGAACCGGTGGAACAGGCTCAGCCAGGGGTTGACGTACCCCAGGCGGCCGGAGAGGACGTTGGTCAGGACGGAGGAGCGCTTCACCAGGTTGAACTGCTGGAAGATCATCCCGATCTGGCGGCGGATCTTTCGCAGCTCTTCATGGGAGGCAGCGGTGATGTCCACGCCGTTCCAGATGATCCGCCCCGAGGTGGGCTCCACCAGGCGGTTGATGCAGCGCAGCAGGGTGGATTTGCCCGAGCCGGAGAGGCCGATGATCACCAGGAACTCGCCTTCCTCGACGGTGAAGCTGACATCGTCGAGGGCGACGGTTCCATCTTCGTAGACTTTGGTCAGATGCTGAATCTCAAGCACCGTTCGTCCCACCAGGTTGGTGAGGTGCCCGGCACCCCAGGAGGTGCCGGGCACCGGCAAGATCGGTCTCTACTTGGCCAGTTCCTCGATGTCCACGCCGGCCGCGTCCAGCGTGGCCCGGAAGCCGTCGTAGAAGGAGTCGTCCACCTCCACCAGGTCCTCAATCTCGTAGACCTGCTTGAGGGCTTCCTTCCCCTCGTCGGTCTGGGCGATCTCCAGGAGCGCGTTCTTGATGGTCTCGACGACCTCCGGCGGCAGGTCCTTGCGGACCGAGACGGTGTCGTTGGGGATCTGCGGCGATTCGGCGATGACGACCACCTTCTCCATCACATCGGGGAGGTCCTTCTCGACGGTGCGTCGGGCGTCCACATAGGTGGCTCCCGCGTCGCAGTCGCCGTTGTAGACGGCGATGACGACGTTGTTGTGAGAGCCGGCCTCGACGGTCTTGGCGAAATCCTTGTCCGGGTCAATGCCCGCCGCCTGGAGCATCACTCGGGGGATGACGTAGCCTGAGGTGGAGAGGGGGTCCACCCAGCACATAGTCTTCCCCTTCAGGTCCTCCAGCGTCTTAATGCCGCTGTCGGCGCGGACGATGATCTGCCCGGTGTAGTAGGGGCGACCGAAGCGGACGGTGGCCAGGATCACCTCGACGCCGTATTTCTCGTGGGCCAGGATGTAGCCGAAGGTGTTGAGCCAGCCGATGTCCGCGTTGCCGGCCCCCATCGCCTCGACCACGGCGGCGTAGCTGGTGGCGACGTTGGTGTCAATCTCGTAGCCGGTCTTCTCCTCTAGCAGGCGCTCGATGGCCTCCCCGCCGGTGATGATCTGCTGGGTATCGCCGGAGGGGACGAAGGACATAATCAGCTTGACCGGCTTCTTCTCGACGACGACGGTCTCCTTGACGACGACGGTCTCCTTGACGACCTCGGGCGTCGGCTGCCCGCAGGCGGCCAACAGCCCCAGACTCAGGACGAGGAGCAAGGCGAGGAAGAACAGGGATCGCTTCTGCATGGGACCTCCTCCTTTACAGGATGCAAGTAGAAGCCACGCTTCTACGGCGGGCCGGGCTTCTCGGCCCGGCATACGACTCCCTCCCCTGATAGGGGCAGATCGGCCTTCCCTGGCCGATGCTACCAGACAATGGGGTTCTCCAGGATGGTCACCATCAGCCGGACGGCGTTTTCCACATCCCTGATGTCCACCATCTCAGAGGGGCTGTGGATGTGGCGACAGGGGATGGAGAGGCAGCCGGCCGGCACCCCTTCCCGGGTGACCTGGATGGCCATAGCATCGGTGGACCCCATGGGGAGCACTTCCAACTGATAGGGGATCCCCGCCTCCTCGGCCCGGCGGATCATCAGTTCCTTGAGCCCTGGATGGGCCAGCATCCCTGAGTCCCGCACCTTGATGGCCGGCCCCTTCCCCAGGGAGACGGCCATCGGGCGGTCCTCAGGGCAATCCCCGGTCCCGGTCACGTCCACGGCGATGCCCACGTCGGGGTCCAGGCCGAAGGCGGAGGTGCGGGCCCCGCGCAGGCCCACCTCTTCCTGAACGCTGAAGACGAAGGCCACCTGGTGCGGCGTCTTCTTCAGGCGACGCATCGTCTCGATGAGCACCGCGCAGCCGATCCGATCGTCCATCGCTTTGGCCACCACCCGGTCGCCCAGGTCCGACATCTCCCGTAGGAAGGCGGCTGCATCCCCCACCCCCACCGGGACGGAGTCCTTGTCCTGAGCGCCAACGTCAATGTAGAACTTCTCCAGGGGGGGCAGCTTCTTTCCCACGGCGTCGAAGATCCCCTTTTCGACGTTGATCACGCCCACGGTGCCGTTGGCGAAGAGGACCCGGTTGCCCGGTAGCGTGGGGGGGACGACGCCGCCGATGCGGGTGAAGCGGAGGAACCCCTTGTCGTCCACGTGGGTGACCATCACCCCGATCTCGTCCATGTGGGCGGAGAGCATCACCTTGCGCCCCTGGCCGTCGCCCTGGCGGAGGGCGATTAGGTTGCCCAAGGCGTCCACCTGGACTTCGTCTGCCAGCCCTGCGATCTCCTCCTGGATGAGGGCGCGCACCTGCTCTTCGTGTCCTGAAGGACCGTAGGCTTCTGTCAACTTTTTGATCAGCTCTTTCACCGCTGGTTCTCCTTGACGCTGTCTGCTGTAGGCTATCCGCTATCCACCGGTCGCCGTCCGCCGGCCGCTTTCCTCGTTACGGCGTCCACTTCTCCAGAGCAGCCCGCATCAACTGAATGGTCTGCTGGAGGTCAGTCAGGTTGAGCATCGCTACCGGCGAGTGGATGTAGCGGCAGGGGACGGAGACGGCTGCCGACGGGACCCCCTCGCGGGTGATGTGGATGGCTCCGGCGTCGGTCCCTCCGATGCCCGGCTGCTTGATCTGGGTGGGGATGCCCAGGGCCTCCGCCGTGTTGAAGAGGAGCCGGAGCAACCGCTTGTCGGCGATGAAGGAGCGGTCCATCACCGTGATGGCCGGCCCCTTGCCCAAGGCGGTGGTGGGACTCACGTCCTCCTTGCGGGGGAGGTCGTCGGCGATGGTGCCTTCCAGGACGAAGGCGGCGTCAGGCTCGATGGCGTAGGCGGCCACGCGCGCTCCTCGCAACCCCACCTCCTCCTGGACGGTGAAGGCGCCGTAGAGGTCGAAGGGGAGGGGCTCCCCCTGCAGCAGTTCGATGAGGACGGCACAGCCGGCCCGGTCGTCGAAGGCCTTGCCCGTCGCCGTCGGCCCCAGCTCCTGGTAGCGGGTCAGGAAGGTGGCCCTTTCCCCCAGCCGGACCGCCTTCTTGGCCTCATCCTTGCTGGAGGCCCCGATCTCGATCACCAGGCTCTCGATCTTCGGGATCCGCTCCCGTTCGTCCCGCTCCAACAGATGGATGGGCTTCAGCCCGATGACGCCGGGGATATGATCGGGGCCGACTTGGACCTGGGCTCCGGCCAGCACCCGGGCGTCCAGGCCACCGACGGCGCGGAACTTGAGGCCGCCGTCGCCGGTGTAGCCGACGACCATCATGCCGACCTCGTCCATATGGGCGGCCAGCATGACCCGGGGGCGGGGCTCAGGGCCGGTGCCCCGCTTCAGGACCAGGAGGTTGCCTAAGGCGTCCTCCCGCATCTCGTCCACGTGATCACCGAGGGCGTCCCGGATGATCCGGCGGACCTCATCTTCCGCGCCGGAGACGCCTACGGCGTTGGATAACGGTTCCAGGTACACGGTTGTCTCCTCCGAAGCACTAAGGGTCAGCAGCTAGCGGGAGCAAATGGGCGAAGCGACAAGACGAAGCTCAATAAGCCTGCATCAAGCCCCCGAGGTTTGGAAGTCCTCATCGGAGGCGAGGAAGTCGGGCTCCAGGCGGGCGACGAAGCCGGCCAGCAGCCGGGCGGTCCGCTCCAAGTCCTTCAGGTTCACGGTCTCCACCGGGCTGTGCATGTAGCGGAGCGGGATGCTGACCAGGCCGGTCGGAATCCCCTCCCGACTGACCTGGATGGCCCAGGCATCGGTCCCGCTGCGGCCCGGGATCGGCTCGACCTGGTAGGGGACTTCCAGCGCTTTGGCCGTCGCCTCCAGCTCCTCGAAGAGGCGGGGGTGGATGTTGGGGCCGTAGGCGATGGTCGGCCCCTTCCCCAGGGCGAAGGACTCCTCTTCAGGGACGCCGTTCTGGCGGCCAAAGGTGACGTCCACGGCGATGGCCGCGTCGGGGGCCAAGCCGTAGGCGCTGGTCATCGCGCCGAAGAGCCCCACTTCTTCCTGGACCGTTGCCACGGCGTAGACGTCCCACCTATGGCGCATCGAACTCAGGGCCTCTAGGGCGAGGATGAGGGCTGCTACCGAAGCCCGGTTGTCCAGCGCCTTCCCGCTGAAGAGGTCGCCCTTCAGTTCCAGGGCCTCTTGGCGAAAGCTGATCAGGTCCCCGACCCGGACCAGCTTTTCCACCTCTTCGGGGGGAAGCCCTACGTCCACGAAGAGCTCTTCCCAGGGAAGCGCCTTGTCCCGCTGGTCGGGCGGGAGGACGTGAGGGGGGCGACTGCCGACGATGCCCGGCAGGTCCCGCCGCCCGTGGACGGTGACCTTCTGGCCCCAGAGGAGGCGGCGGTCCGTTCCTCCCACGGGGGTGATGCGCAGGAATCCCTTCTCGATGCCGGAGACTATCAGGCCGATCTCGTCCATGTGGGCGGCCAGCATCAGCCGCCGATGGGGGGGCTCCCCTTCGCCCCGCTTGAGGGCGATGAGATTGCCCAGCTTGTCCTCGCGCACTTCGTCGGCGAAGCGGGCGAGGGAGTCCCGAACCAGGTCACGGATGGCCTGTTCGTAGCCGGAGATCCCTGGTGTCTCCGAAAGTTGCTTGAGGAGCGGTACGGTATCCATCACGATCCTGTATCCTTCCTGTCTTGAGCTGTGAAGGAGAACAAGGAGAAGGTGCTTTCGGTCGAGGTGCTCGTGGCCGTCACCGTGACGGTGGGGGTGATGGGGGTGGCGGTGGGCGTGGAGAGGGTAGGGGTCGCCGGTGGCGGCACGGGCGTGTCGGTCGGTGTGGATGGGAGCGGTGTGAAGGTGGCCGTAGGAGCCCCCGGTGTTGGGGTCTCCGTAGCGGTCGGCTCCACGGGTGTCGGCGTGAGGGTGGCTGTAGGCGTTGGCAGGGTGGGCGTCCAGGTCGCCGTAGGGGTGAGCGTCTCGGTGGGCGTCGGCGTGAAGGTGGGTGTGGCCGTTGCCGTCGGGGTTGGGGTGGGCGTTGGCGTCGCCGTGGGTGTGAGGGTCCCCGTGGGCGTCTCCGTGGGCGTGGATGTGGGGGTGGGTGTCGGTGGGAGCCACTGGGTCGGCGTAGGGGGTAGCGTGCGGGTGGGCTCAAAGGGCCCCAGCGTGGCGGTCGGAGGCATCGGGGTTGGCGTGGGCTGCATTGGCGGCGAGGTCGCCGTCGGCGTTGGTGGGGCGGGAGGGGTGGGGCGGAAGAGCAGCAGCCCGACCCCCAGGCAATAGCAAGGCAGGGTGAGCAGGATGATGGCGATCAAGACGCTGTAGAGGGTGCGGCGCTCCTGGGGAACGCCTTGAAACCAACGCATTCGCAATCTCCGTTGCTGGGAGACCTGGTGCTCATCGGGTATCTATTCAGCCTACCCTCCGGCAGGTCGCCGGTCGAGGGCGCTTTCAGCCCCGATGGGCTATTTGAAGCATGGTTTCGCGTCGGAAACGCGCCTAACCTGCGGGAGGGTGCACAGTTACCTCATCGGCTTGATAGGCACATCGGGGAAGAGAAGATACCACACTCTCTCCACCTTGTCAAATGCTCGCGATGCGGTGATTACTCACAAGGGAGCGAGAGAGTGGTCCATAGCGGGCCGTCCACGGATTTCTCACAAATGCACGAATGAGGCGGTCCTTAATTCGTGTATTCGTGCCCCATTCGTGGACGGCTCGTCTCCCTATCTCCAAAGATATGGGTAATCACCGGCTCGCGATCCTCCTGCAGGTCCCGTCAGGGTATGTCAGCCACCGGGTGCGCCCGACCTGGGGAGGCTTAAGGACGGCGGGTGTCGAAACGGGAGGCCAGGGTCCTCAGGTCGGTCCGCGCCGTCAGGTCCAGGCTGAGAGGCGAGACGGTCACCATCCGCCGGACGCTGAAGACGTAGATGTCCGAATCAGGCTCCAGTCGGTCCGGGTCCACCACCGGCTCGTAGTCCAAGGGGGCCGGGTTGTCCAAGGGTGGGGGAGCCTCTTCCCCTGGGCGGTCCCGAAGGGCCAGGGGCATGAAGTAGCGCTGACGAGAGATGCGGGTCATCCGCCAGGGGGTCTCGGGCGTCGCAGTGCTAGGGACGTCCACCTTCAGCGCGTCTACGTCGGGCGGGAGGGGGACCTGGAGGAGCCGCCGGGCGAAGAAGCGGGTGAAGTGGATGGCGGCGGTGAAGTCCACGTCCTCAGAATAGGTCAGGTGGTAGAATTTGTGGGTCTCCAGGGAGACGGCCAGCCCCTTGATGCCGAAGCTGGCCGCCTCCAGGACGGCCCCGATGGTGCCGCTGACCGTGACACCGCTGCCCAGGTTCTCCCCGTAGTTGATGCCGGCCACGAGCAAGGCCGGTCGGCGATAGGCCAGTTCCAGAAGCGCATGCTGGACGACCTGCGCCGGTGCCCCTTCGATGGCATAGGCGCGGAAGGACCGGGGACCTACTTCAAGGGTCGTTTCGATGATCCGCCCTGTGGCCGAGGCGGGCATGCTCCGTCCGGCGCCCGTCTGCTGCCAGCGGGGGGCAGCGATCAGCAGGTCCCCCAGATCGTGTACGGCTTCTACGGCGGCCCTCAATCCCGGTGAGGCGATGCCGTCGTCGTTGGTGACGAGGATGAGAGGCCGGTCGCCATTGGTCACCAATCCCACTCCCGTAGTCGGTTCATCAGCTCATAAGCGGTCATGTCCAGTTGGAGCGGTGTGATGGAGACGTAGTTGTGGGCCAGGGCCCAGATGTCGGTGCCTTCTTCGGGGACGCCCGTGGGGCGGTCCCCCCCGATCCAGTAGTAGGGCTTGCCCCGAGGGTCCACCCGCCGCACCAGTTGGTCCCGGTAGATGCGTAGCCCCTGGCGGGTGATGAGGACGCCGGCGATCTCCTCTTCGGGGACGTTGGGCACGTTGACGTTGAGGAGGGTATAGGGAGGGAGCCCTTCCTGGGCGATACGTTGGGCCAGTCGAGCGGCGAATTGGGCAGCGAAGGTGTAGTCGGCATCCCCTCCCTGTCCGTCCAGAGAGACGGCGATGGCGAGGGCCCCGGCGATGGCCCCTTCCATCGCGGCGGTCACCGTGCCCGAGTAGGTGACGTCGTGGCCTAGGTTGGCCGTGGGGTTGATGCCGGAGACGACCATGTCAATGGGCTCCTCCACGATGCCCAGGAAGGCCAAGGCGACGGCATCGGAGGGGGCACCGTTGGTGGCCAAGGCCATCGTCCCGTCGGCCAGCCGGGCCGGTTCTACCCGGAGGGGCTTGTGCATCGTCTTCACGTGGCCGGAGGCGCTCCAGTTGTGGGAAGGGGCCAGGACCGTCACCTTGCCCACCTGGCTGAGGGCCTGCTTCAGGGCCAGCAACCCCGGCGCGCCTATGCCGTCATCGTTAGTAACCAAGATGTGCATCTACATCCTCTCGTGCAAGAGTGCGAGCAGCTTGTGCAGGCAACGGGCGGCGCTTCGATTGCCCTGCGCTGCCCGCTCCAAGGAGAAGTGGGGGGCAATCCGACGGGCCATCTCAACTTCTGTGGGGAACTTCCCAATCCTGCGCTGGAAGAGACGCTTGAGCTGGGCCTTGGCATCTCTGAGGGAATCTGTTGGGAGATGGCTAAACGTTGTCCCCGTTGCAACTTGAAGGGCCTGGCCATCGGCCAGAAACCAAGCTTCCAATTCTCGGACACACACGCAAACCAGTACATCGGGCTCTCGACGCAAGTTGGCCAGACGCCGGGCCGTAGCCGGGGCGCAGGGGTCTTGGTCTTGGTCCAGCAGGAAGAGCACGTAATGACACCCCTGTTGTCGCAAGAGGTCAAGATGCTTCTGAGCATCACGGATCAGCCGAGGTCGTCCTTGGGCCTGACGCACTTTCAACACGAACCCCTTCTGACGCCACCAAGGGGCATTCTGCTTAAGGAAGATGAGGTCAGAGGTTCCCTCCACAACGATTCCCAATACTACCCGTGGGCTCATACCGGTGTCCCGTGCTCCAGGTAGCCTTGTAGCCAGAGTTCGTCAAGAGTGAAGCGTTCCAAAAAGGTCTCGATCTGGGCAATCTCGCTGGCCCGGACGACTCGGCTGAGCCCATCCACTTTGTCCATCAGCCACACCTCTTCGGGCCGGCAATAGCGCACGAAGTCCGCGCTATGAGTCGTGATGATGATGGGCGTCCGCCGACCCGTCTCCCGCATCAAGGCCACCAGCGGTTCCAGGGCGGCGGGGTGGAGCCCCCGTTCTGGCTCTTCGATGATGATCTCGCTGGCTCGTTCGTCCTCGTGCAGGAGGGCGATGAGCAGGATAAGCAATCGGAGAGTGCCGTAGGAGACCAAGCTGGCAGGCAAGCTCCCGCGAAGTCCCTTCTCCCGCACTTTGAACGTGACGGTTCCATCGGGGAGCAACTCCGTCCGCCAGCCCTCAAATCCCGGCACCAGTGTTTGCATCAACGTGATCACCCGTTCTCGAAGGCCATCGCCCTCCATCGGTGCTTTTTCCAAGCGCTGCAAGACGAGGGCCAAAGTCTCCCCTGTCTCTGAGAGGGTGGTCTTCTCTTGAGGCCGGACCGGAGTCTGCGCGGCGAGAGGTTGGGGATCGTAGAAGCGCCAGCGGGCGATCTCCTCTCCCAGCATCAGGCTGGCGAGGGAGCCGAAACGGTTCCCGACGAAAAGATGGGCCTGGTTTTCCTCCGGGATCGGTAACGTCTGTCGTCTTTCCGCCACGGACTCTTCAAGAAAGACTTGTTCCGCTGTCCGTCGGAACCGGGAGAGCACTTGTTCCTGCTCCAAGGTCTCTTCGTCAGCGCTCCGACCCCACAGGGTGGCTTCTTCAAGCACCACTTGATACCCCTTCCCGGTGTATCGGAAGCGAAGCCGGTAGACGTACCGCACTGAGCGGAAGCGTTGAAGCGATGCCTTGCCTTCTTGCCTTGAGTGGACCCGGATCTCACCTTCCTGGTTCAACGAGCCTTCCAGGGTAAAGCGCACCTCCTTCCGGCGCTTACGACGGCAGCGGATGGCCGACCACCCTCCTCGACGGGCTGCAGCGACACTCAGTCCCCCGGCTACGCTCTCTTGCAGGAACCGGAGCGCATCTACCAGGTTGGTCTTCCCACAGGCGTTCGGACCGACCAGGACATTGAAGGGCCCCAGCTCCAGCCTAAAGCTGTCCCCGAAGGTCTTGTAGTTGGCGATCTCCAGCGCCGTGATCATTCCTCTCTCCGAACGAAGATCTTCACCTTGGGGCTCTCGGTCTTGTTCCCCGCCGCATCGTAGGCGATGACGTGGATGGTGTGGGCACCGGTGCTCTTGATGATCCAGCGGTCGTTGAAGGGGGCAACCCGGCGGGTGGAGAAGAGTTCATCGTCAATGTAGAACTCCACCCGGTCCACGGAGATGTTGTCCTGGACCTCAACGTTGACGTTGACCCATTCGTCGTCGCCGAAGATGTACTCGGCCCCGTCGGGCGGGTAGGTCAGCTCCAGCTCCGGCGGCGTGTTGTCCACCGTCACCTGGATGGTGTGTTGCCGGAAGCTGCCATCGCGGTTGACGACGGTGAGCTGAAGGCTGTAGAGCCCCTCTTCGATCTGGCTGACATCCCAGAACTCCAGCGGGCCGTTGTCCACCTGATTGCCGTGGTCGGTGCCGATCTGGATCCAGGCTTCGGGGTTGAGGCCGGCACCATAGGCCAGCCGGTAGAAGTTGAAATCGCCTCCCCGGGCGTTGCCCACGATGACCACGGCTCCGCTGATATAGCTGTAAGGTTGGGGCTCCACGATGGACACCTCAGCGGCGTGGGGGTTGGGGCCGTAGACGGTATCCCACTCGGTGGGTGGCAGAGGCCGCTCGTTCTCGGTGGCCCAGTCCAGGGCCTCCGGCGGGTAAACCTCGAAGACCTTCTCCTCCACCAGCTCCGGCGGCGTGTAGACGGTGGCCAGCTTCCCCGTCTCCCGGTTGATGCGGAAGACCTGGTGAATGGTGTCGTAGGTGGTGGGTTCGGTGCCGGGGATGAAGATCTCGGTCACCGTGGGACAGTGGGGGGTGGGCAGGAGGCCGGAGACGGCACAGACCTGCTTCTCCACCAGCCCTTCGGGCCGGGGGAAGTCCACGATGGGTTCGTCGGCCAGGGCGTACTCCATGATCGCCTTCCAGATGGGCGCGGCCCCTTTGGAGCCGGGCACGTTCTCCATCGGTGTGTTATCGGTGTTGCCCACCCAGACTCCGGCGACCAACTGGGGGGTATAGCCGATGGTCCAGGCGTCCACGTAGTCGTTGGTGGTGCCCGTCTTGGCTGCTGCCGGCCGGTTGTTGTCCAGCTCCAGGGCGTTGGGGCAGCCGAAGGCTGCGCAACGGGCCTGGCGGTCCGAGAGAATGCTGTTCATCAGGTAGGCCAGTTGGGGCGAGAGGACGTCGCGCTGCTGCCGCTGGCTCTCGTCGTACTGCCAGAGGGTCTTGCCGTTGCGGTCCTCCACCCGCAGAATGGCGACGGGGTTCAGTTCCCGGTAGCCAGGTCGGCGCTGGGCCTCCGGCACCGGCACCCCCACCATCCGCCCGCCGTTGGCGAAGACGCTGAAGGCGTAGACCATGTCCAGCAGCGAGACCTCCCCGCCGCCCAAAGTCAGGCTCAGGCCGTAATAGTCCAGTCCCTTGTCCAGCCCGTTGATGCCCATCCGATGGGCGGTGCGGAGCACGTTGTCAATGCCGGCCCAGTCCATGGCGATGACTGCAGGCACGTTGTAGGAGCGGGCCAGGGCGAGCCGGAGCCGCTGGGGACCGTGGTACTTCCGGTCGTAGTTCTCCGGCGTGTAGGGGGGGCGGCCCGGCTGGTCGAAAGCCTGACGCACGTCCCAGAAGAGGGTGGCCGCCGAATAGCCCTGGGAGAGCAGGGTCACATAGGTGAAAGGCTTGAAGGCAGAGCCGGGCTGGCGCTGCCCATCCACGGCCACGTTGAACTTGCCGTCAATGGTCTCGTCCCAGTAGTCCAGGCTGCCCACCATCGCCAGGATCTCCCCGGTGCTGGGCCGCAGGACGACCACCGAGGCGTTGGAGACCTGATGGTCCTTGCCCGCGTCGCGGGCGCGGAGGGGGTAGAGGTAACGGGCGGCCTCACAGCCATCGGCGATGGCCTCTCGCTGCACCACCTCGGGGTCTTCACCGGAGAGGCGGCGGACCTGGGCGCGGGCCACGCACTCCGCCTGGGCCTGGAGGTCCAGGTCAATGGTGGTGTAGACCTTCAGCCCGCCTCGGTAGATCTGGTCCGGCTCCAGCCCCAACTGTTCGCTCAGGAGCCGGACAACGTAGGTGGAGAAGTGGGGGGCGATGATGTCAAAGCGCTGCTCCAGCTTCCGGTACTGGAGCTTTTCCTTCTTCGCCGCTTCCGCTTCCTGGCGGGTAATGCATCCCTGCTCCGCCATCCGGTCCAGGGCGACTTCCTGGCGCTTCTTGGCCAGAGCGCGGATCTCCGGGTCGTCGGAGAGGGGCGTGATGGCCGGCGACTGGGGGATGGGGGCCAGCATGGCTGCCTCGGCCGGCGTCAGCTCCGCCGCCGACTTCCCGAAGTAGATGCGGGCGGCCGCCTCAATCCCGTAGGCCAGGTTGCCGTAGAAGTTGGTGTTCAGGTACCACTCCAGGATCTGGTCCTTGCTGTAACGGCGGGTGATCTCGGTGGCCAGGATCAGCTCCTTGATCTTGCGAGCGTAGCTGCGCTTCACCCGCTCCTCCGGGGAGATGAGGACGTTTTTGATGAGCTGTTGGGTGATGGAGCTGCCGCCCTGGATGGGGAGCCCCCGCAGGTTGGAGACGAAGGCGCGGGCGATCCCCTCGGGGTCAAAGCCGGGGTTCTCGTAGAAGGTCTTGTCCTCCAGGGCGATGGTCACGCACTGGAGGTGAGGGGAGATCTCGGCCAGGGGAACCCAACTCCGGTCGCCGGCGCGGGGGTCAATCACTTCGTAGAGCAGGACCTTGCCTGTGCGGTCGTAGATCTTGGTTGTTTCGAAGTCCTCCTCGACGACCTGGATCTTTTCAGGCTCCGGGAGGTCGCGGGCGAAGTAGGCGTAGACGCCGGCCACGGTGCCCACGCTCAGGGCGATGAGCAGGAAGAGGGTCAGGAAGGCGCAGCCGATGCCGCCGGCGGCGAGCCGCAAGGCGACTCCCAAGGGGGTTATCTGCCGCTTCTTACGTCGTCGCAGGCGTTGCCAACGGACGATGTGCAGGGTTCGTTTCATCGTGCTTCCTCGCTCATCCGCATCCCGGGGGATTGGTTGCCCAGCGGTGGCTGAACAGCAACCAAGAATTATACCCCTTGCGGCACCAGATGCAAGCTGGAGGCGCTGCAGTGATTACCCACAAGTGAGCGAGAGAGTGGTCCGTAGCGGGCCGTCCACGAATTTCTCACAAATGCAAGAATGAGGCGGTCCTTAATTCGTGTATTCGTGCCCCATTCGTGGATGGCTCGTCTCCCTATCTCCAAAGATATGGGTGATCACCGGGGAGGCGCTCTGCTGTTTCCCCTCCTGAGATTGTACTTCAGGCCCGGTGAATCCGCAAGGGGGACGTGCGGTGGTTCCCTGTGGATGAGGGGGATCGCCGCTGAAAACCCCTTCACGAAGACCAAAAATTATGATACAATGGAGCCGAAGGCTGCGGATTCCCAGCCCGGAGGGGGGACGCCTGAGAAGAGGCCGGCGGTGCCTTTATCAGGCTGCTGCGCCGCCTGTTGTGAGCCGGACGAGCTGCCCATCGCCCGGCCGAGAGAGTTGCTGCCCATGAGACAGGAAGCTCAAGAGAGAACAGTCCCCGAACCGATCGAGTTGGACCTGACGACAATGGCCTATGGAGGAACCGCCCTGGGGCGCTACGAAGGACGGGCTGTCTTCGTCCCCTACGCCATCCCCGGTGAGACGGTACGGGTGACCCTGGTCGAGGACAAACGTCGCTTCGCCTATGCCCGCTTGCTGGAGGTACTGGCCGAGTCGCCGGACCGAATTCCCCCCCGCTGTCCTCACTTCGGTCCGGGACGCTGTGGCGGATGCCAGTGGCAGCACATCAACTATCCGGCCCAGCTGCGGTGGAAGCGGGAGGTGCTGCGCGATCAACTCCGGCGCATCGGCGGCTTCGAGGACCCGCCGGTTCTAGAGACCTTGCCCTCTCCCTCGCCTTGGGGCTATCGCAACCGCTTGACGCTCCACGCTCTCCCCGATGGCCGGCTGGGCATGTGGCGGGCCAACAGCCGTGAGATCGAGCCCATCCAGGAGTGTGCCATCGCCGACCCCCGTCTGATGAACCTGCTGCGTAGCCTAGATCTGGAACTGCCCGGCCTGCAGCGCCTGACCCTCCGGGCTGGTGCAGCCGAGGATGATCTGATGCTCGTCTTCGAGACGGAGAACGATGACCCCCCCGCTCTGGAGGCGGATTTCCCCCTCTCCTGCGTCCTCCTGCTGGAGGATGGCACCCCGGTCAACCTGATCGGACGGAACTACGTGACCGAGATCGTGGCCAGCTACCCCTACCGGGTCACGGCGGGGCGTTTCTTCCAGGTCAACACCGGCGTGGCCGAGACCCTGCTCCGACTGGTGAGCGAGTGGCTGGCTCCCGATGAGACGATGACGGTGCTGGATGCTTACTGCGGCGTTGGCCTGTTCACCCTCCCCCTGGCTGAACGGGCCGGCTATGTCGTTGCCGTGGAGGCGGATCCCTGGGCCGTGGAGGACCTGCTTGTTAACACCGCTGACCAGGAGAACGTGGAGGTGATCGAAGGATCCGTGGAGGCGGTGCTGTCCGATCTGGATGTCACGTTCGATGGCGTGGTCGTGGACCCGCCCCGTGCCGGCCTGGATGTCGTCGTGGTGGAGGCTCTGGCCGGGATGCGGCCTGACCGAATCGTCTACGTCTCCTGCGATCCGGCCACGCTAGCCCGGGACCTGAAGCGGCTCACCGACAACGGCTACCGGCTGGTCCAGGTGCAGCCGGTGGACATGTTCCCCCAGACCTACCACATCGAGAGCGTCAGCCTGCTGACCTGGGCAGGCCACGAAGGCTGATGCCCCTTTCCCGACAGCTCGGACTTATGGAGGGTCAACTTGATGATCTGGTCACGTATCTGTGCAGGCAAATATAATCCTCGCGGCACCTTCACTGGAAACTGTAGATGCATTTTCGGGAGGATTCGATGGATTGTCCTCCTCCCGCTCCTTTTAGCCATCACCTTGCTGGCCGCTTGTAAACCGGGCCGGTCCTCTTCCTCTCCCGCCGAAGGGATGACCGCGCTGGTGTTGGAGGAGAGGCTCCCAGGGCCTCTCGCCTTCGTTTCGGATCGGGATGGAAACCCGGAGATCTATGTAGTGACGCCGGGGAAAGGCGCACCGATCAACCGATCCCAGAACCAGGCCGTTGATGCCCTCCCCGCCTGGTCGCCCGACGGCGAGTGGATTGCCTTCACCTCCAATCGGGATGGGAACCCGGAGGTCTACGTGATGCGGGCGGATGGCTCCGACGTAACTCGCCTGACGGACAACCCAACCTTCGATGGGACGCCGACCTGGTCGCCCGACGGGAAGTGGATCGCCTTTACCTCTGACCGAGATGGCAACTTCGAGGTCTACGTGATGCGGGCGGATGGGTCGGACCTAAGGAACCTGACCCAAAATCCAGCTCGGGACGGAGCGCCGGCCTGGTCGCCTGACGGGGAGTGGATCGCCTTTACCTCTGACCGGGACGGCAACCTGGAGGTCTACGTGATGAAGGCCGACGGGTCCGAGGTCACCCGCCTAACGGACAACGACGCTTTCGAAGGCATGCTTGCCTGGTCGCCTGATGGGGAGCGGATCGCCTTTACGTCTGACCGGGATGGCAACTTCGAGATCTACGTGATGAAGGCCGACGGGTCGGAGCCGAAAAACCTGACCCAAAATCCAGCCCGAGATGGAGGGCCGGCCTGGTCGCCTGATGGCGAGTGGATCGTCTTCACCTCCGATCGGGATGGCAATCCAGAGCTCTACCTGGTCAGAGCCGATGGCTCGGAGCAGGTCCGCCTGACGGACAGCCCATCGGTGGAGAGCAATCCCACCTGGGGACCATTGGGAGGGTAAGGTGACGGAGCCGCAAGTTGACCGGTCTAGAGGGAGCTGCACCGATGAATGACGTGGTTCTTCGCATCGAAGGGCTGACCAAGTTCTACGGTCCCGTCCGAGCGCTGCATGACCTGACCCTCAGCGTCCGACGGGGGGAGGTTTACGGCTTCCTAGGGCCAAATGGGGCCGGCAAGACGACGACGGTCTCCCTCATCCTAGGGCTGATACGCCCTACGGCCGGCCGCATCGAGTTGTTGGGCCACGATACCCGTCGGGGCCGGCGCAAGGTCCTGCGTCGGGTGGGGGCTATCGTCGAGCGGCCCGCTTTCTACCCGCACCTCTCCGGGGCCGACAACCTGCGGGTGGCCGCGTGGGAGCTGGGCGGCGTCCCTGAAGTCCGGATCGCGCAACTTCTGGAGCGGGTGGGGCTAGCGGATCGGGCCGATGACAAGGTGAAAGGCTACTCCACCGGGATGGTCCAGCGGCTGGGGCTGGCCGCTGCCCTCCTCAACGAGCCCGAACTCCTTTTCCTCGATGAGCCCACCAGCGGGCTGGATCCGGCGGGCCAGGCAGAGATCAGGACCTTGATCCGCGAGCTGGCTGAAGAGGGCGTGACGGTTTTCCTCTGCAGCCACCTGCTCCACGAGGTTGAGCAGGTCTGCCACCGGGTGGGCATTCTGAACAAGGGGGAGTTGATCGCCGAGGGGGCGGTGGAGGAGTTGCTCCGGCGGAAAGAGGTCATCCAGGTCCGCGTCGCCGACCTGGAACGGGCAGCGGCCCTCCTGCGCCGGCTGGCCTGGGTGCGGGAGGTCCGCCGGGAGGACGACCGGCTGCTGGTGGAGGCTCCCATCGCCCGCTCCGCCGAGGTGAACGCTGCCCTGGCCCGTCGGGGTCTCTACGCTTCGGAGATCCGCCCGCTGGAGACGACGCTAGAGGCCTTTTTCCTGCAGGTCACCCAGGAGGAGGCAGACAATGGTTCGTAACCTTCGCGTCGAACTGCTCAAGCTGCGCAAGCGCTGGCTGACCTGGATTGTCCTGCTGATCCTGGTCTCCAGCGCCATCATCCTTCCGGGTATGCTCCTCGCCATCCTCAAGATGGGGGATCGCCTGCCGGGGGCCCAGCCGATGCCTCCTGCCATCGCAGCCCAGTTGGAGCAGGCGCTGCTTCTCCCCGATGGCGTGGGCTTCCTCCTGAGTTTGATCGGGGGGAGCAATGGGATGGGGATGCTCCTCTTCGTTATCCTAGCCGGCGTCAGCGTGGGAAACGAGTACACCTGGAAGACGGTGCGGGCATCGCTGGTCCGGGGCCGAGGTCGGTGGGACTTCCTGCTGACCAAGCTGGTGGCCATCCTGCTTCTGATGGGGGTGGGTTTCCTGCTGACGATGGCGGTGGGGATTCCCTACCTGGGGTTGCTCACCGCCGCCAGCCGGGGTCAACTCGATCTGAGCTTTCTGACGGCCTCCTTCGTGGGCGAGGTCCTGCTGGGGGTCCTGCGCACCGGCTACGCCCTGGTCCCCTATATCTTGCTGGCGATGCTGCTGGCGGTGGTCGGACGGTCCCCCTGGATCGGCGTGGGGGTCACCCTGGCCTACGCCCTGCTGGTGGAGGGGATGGCGCTCCAGTTGTTGGTGCTGGTGGGCCGGCCCTGGAGCCAGCTCTACCGCTTCTCACTGGGGGGCAACGTGACCGGCCTGATGGCGGCCAACCCGGGTGGACAAGCCCTCGCAGGAGGCGAGCTGGGGGGGATGGACGCACTCCTGAACCTGCCTTCGGCCAACCAGGCGGCACTGGTGCTGGCCCTCTACAGCCTTCTCTTCCTGGCGGGGATGTTGGTCGTCTTCCAGCGCCAGGAGATCACGCCTTGAAGGAACCCGATGGGCAAGCGGCGACTTCCCTTCTTCTGGGACTACGATCTAGGGGAAGAGGACCTGCGGGCGATCCTGGTCGGTGACGACGAGGAGCGCAAGGTGTGGGTCATCAGCCGCCTCCTCAACGCAACTCCCTGGGATGAGATCTGGACGTACCTCACGGTGGATGACATCGGTGCTCACTTCCCCCGACTGCGGTTCCGGTCATCTCGCCTGCGGGAGCTGTGGGCCCACGCCGGCGATGCGACAGGTCCGCAGGATTCGGGACCGACCCGTGATGCTCAAGTCCGTGGATTGGGAGGCGCTGGTCGCCTTCTACGAAGAGTTGGCGGATCACCTGCTGGCCTGGCATAGGCTGCCATCGTCGTGAGCGGTCGGGCCTGGTGGAATGGCGACCCGGGGAGCGCCGAGAGGCGCGCCTGGTCTGGGTCGCCTGGAGGGGAGGGGCATTGCTGACGTTCACCCTGGTTCTGGAGGTTGTGGTCCTGCTGGCTCTGCCGGTGGCTGTGGGCTTCTGGATGCGCCGGCGGTTGGGGACGGCCTGGGGGCTCTTCTTCAGCGGGGCCCTGGCCTACGTAGCGGCCCAGATGGTGAGCGCAGTCCTTGGGTCGCCGCTTCTGGGGGGGCTTCCGGCAGGGCCGGCCGGGGGCCTCATCGCCGCCCTGGTCGCTGCCCTGGCCCAGGAGATGGCCCGCTACGGCCTCTACCGCTTTTTCTTGCGAGATGTGCGAGCCGGGCGGGAGGCGTTGATGGTAGGGGCCGGCCACGGCGGCGCCGAGATGGTGATCATCGGGCTCCTTCTGCTGCTGACCCTGTTTCAGTTCCTCTCCTTCCGAAATGCTGATCTGACGATGCTGGACCTGTCTCCCGAAGAGCAGGACCAGATTCGTCAAATTGTGGCCGATTTCTGGACGACACCCTGGTTTGTCCCCCTTCTCCGGCTGCTCCATCAGCTCCTCATCGCTCCCTTTCACCTGGTGGCCTCCCTCTTCGTGATGTGGTCGGTGACCCAGCGGCGCTGGGATTACCTGGCGGGGATGGTGGGATTGCACTTGCTGCTCTACCTGAGCCAAGGGCTTGGCCCCATCAGTGCCCTGACGGTAGCCGGTCTCTTCGCCGCAGGGAGTCTTGCCTACCTGCGTCATCACTGGTCGGCTTTCTGAGGTTTCACGTGAAACCTCGCGGTGTGCCCTCCCGCAGGTTCCCCCCGGCCCGAAGCGCGTTATCGGTAGCCTCCGATAAGCCATGGCGGTCGCCGGGCCCCGCGGGACCTGCGGGAGGGTGAGCGAGTTGATCGTAGTTGACAGGACGGTCATTCCGTGGTAGAATTCTATGCGTAGGACGCAGTAAGTTCCCTGGTACGGCTGTACATACAAAGTGCAAGACCGCTCAGGCGACTTACTCGCCTGAGCGGTTTCTTATCCGGGTGGGACTCCCTGCGTTCCTGGCCGATTTCCGTCTTCGTTAGCACGCCTGAGCCGAGGGTCGGCGTGATGAGAGACGCGATCCTGAGGGGAGAAGTATATCCTGGGCGCTGTGCGTGCTAACCCGTTTTTTTTCTTAAGGAGGGTAGAGTGACAGATCCACAAACCGTTCAAGATGACGTCGTCGTCAGCCTGGAGTACACGGTTCGGCTGAACGATGGCAGCATCGTTGACAGCTCTGTAGGGCGAGAGCCTTTGCAGTTCCTGCAGGGCCACGGCCAGGTAATCGAGGGATTGGAGCAAGAGATCCACGGAATGCGTGTGGGTGAGACCAAGAAGTTCGTCGTGACCGCCGCCAGGGCTTACGGCGAGCGCATCCCTGAAGCAATGGAGTGGGTGCCCCGTGCGGCCTTCCCGGCAGGCATGGACCTGGAGCCCGGGATGGGCTTCCGACTGCAGACCGCCTCGGGCGAGAGCATCGTCGCCTATGTGCGGGAAGTATTGCCCGATCGAGTGCTGATGGACTTCAACCATCCCCTGGCAGGGGAGGACCTTCACTTCGAGGTGACGATCACAGGGTTGCGTGCGGCAACCTCCGAGGAACTCGCTCACGGCCACGTCCACTGAGCCAGGAGATCGAAGCGGCATCTCTCTGGTGTGTGAGCCTGCACGCCCATCGAATCGGCAGGGTGTAAGGATCTCCACCAGGATGCAAAGTGCTAACGTCAGTCTTGTTTGAATTTTCAACTAAGGGGGTTAAGCTATGTTTGGCGAGCGCATCACCGGAACCGTCAAGTGGTTCGACGAGAAGAAGGGCTACGGCTTCATCCAGCGGGATGACGGCCAACGCGATGTCTTCGTCCACTTCACGGCAATCCAGGCTCAGGGCTTTCGGAAGTTGCTCGAAGGTGATCGGGTAGAGTTCAGCGTTGAACAGGACCCACGGGGCCCCAAAGCTGTGAACGTCGTCCGACTCTGAGTTCAGAAGTTCCGTAACCAGTTTAAATCGAAAGGCCGCCTCCTCCAGCAGGGGGCGGCCTTCCTGTATCGGCCCCTTGAGAGGCTTGAAGATGCTTCTGAAAGGGTAGCGGTTGCCTTTCAGGACCGCTTTCCAGACCTCGGAAATCTCCAGAATTAAGGCATTGACGAGCCCTGTAGGATGACGGGGGGGCGGAGGGGCTGAAGACTTGTCAAAGTGGGAAACTGTGGTAGAATATTAAGCGCTCCGGTTGGCCCGCTAGCTCAATTTGGCAGAGCAGGGGACTCTTAATCCCTTGGTTGCAGGTTCGAGTCCTGCGCGGGTCACCTGTAAACGCACCCTAACCCGAAAGGGGGTGCCTATGCCCAGACGGGTAGCTACCCTGGTGGACTGGGCTTTTGCCCCTGACTGGCTCACCGTCGAGAAGGCCGCCGAACTAACCGGCTACACCGAGGACTTCATCCGCTGGCTGATCCAGGATGGGGGCGTAGAAGTGAAGCAACAAGGCGATACGTGGCTCATCGAGAAGGCCAGTCTGCGTGAGTACCGGGACGCACTGCTGGAAACGCTCCAGTTGCAGCGTGACCTGGGGCTTGAGTCCGATGACTGAGCCGGTGTAGCGCTGCACCCCAGGCCCCACCATCGGCAGGTGGGGCTTTGCTTTGTCTCGGAAAACGCTCCCCCCGGCCTTCCTGAAAGGGGGAGGACGGAGCGAAAAAAATTTTCCCCAGAAAAGTACCTATGGGTCCCCTGACTGGTGACACTGGTGACACTGGTGACACCGAGAAACTTAAGCGTAAATGTTTCCTTTATAAAGTGTCTTCTCCCAGGAGAAAGCCTGTCACCAGTTGACACAAAAACTGGTGACAGGACTGGTGACACCGGTGACAAAACCGGTGACAAGACCGGGAGGAGAGCCATCACCGGCCTTCACCCTTTGTACCCTGGAAAAGCCTTCAAAGTCTTCAAAGCCTTCAAAGCCTTCACCGGCCGTTGGCTGCAATGGGCAAAGACTTCGACCCGACCGAATGGATCACCACCAAAGAGGCTGCCGAGTTGACGGGGTACCACGTTGTCCATATCCGTCGGCTTGCGAAAGCTGGCCGTATCAGGGGGATAAAGCGTGGACGCGATTGGTGGGTAGAGCGCGAGAGTGTACAGGCTTACGTTGAGGAGATGGAGCGGTTGGGCTCCGCCAAGCATGATCCTCGGCGGGTAGGCGTCCGTCAGAGATGAGTTGACACCCTCTTTTTTTTGTGGTATACTGTGTTCGCACGGGAACGGTCCTATCCCGTTTCTTTTTCCGGCTAAGTTAGTTCTCCAGAGAACACACACCAGCGAGGGAAATAGCGATGTACTTGGGATACTGGGCAGAAGAGGTTTACCCCCGCCCGCTGGAGGACGATGGGCTTTGTGGGGAATGCGGCCGGCGACCGGCATCCTGGGGTGATTGGTTGTGCCCTCGGTGCCGCCGGCGGCTGGAGGAATCCCTGGCCCCGGATGCCGACGATACCGTCCAGAATGCCCCTGAGAGGCCCCAGGAGGCCCCAGGAGCGGCTTTTTCGGCAGAATAGGAGGGAGAACCTTGAGCGAAGTCCTTGAGGGGTGGATTACGGCAGCCGAGGCCGCAGCCTTGACCGGTTATACTGTCCCTCATATCCGTCGCCTGGCCCGCCAGGGCCGGATTGAGGCCCAGAAGGTGGGCCGAGACTGGCTGATCGGCCGGGAGAGCCTGCTGGCCTACAAGCGGCAGATGGAGGCCCTGGGCTCCCAGAAACACAACCCCTGGCGGGAGGACCTGGGGCGGCAAGGACGACGGAGGAAGGCCGATGACTAACTGGCAACATCCCAGGAAGAAACTGATCTCGGCCGCTGCCGATGCTTATCAGCGGGGCTGGGGAAGCATCGGGGAGTTGGCCGAGAGCGCGGTCCGACGGCACTATATGGGCAAGTCACCGGACCGTGCCCTCCGGCTTTTCGTCCGAGACCTGTACCGCGAGGTGGTCCGTCGAGGAGACCCAGAATTTCGGCAGATGGTTGAGACCCTCCACGCCGAAGGTTGGGAGTATCTCCCGATGGACGGTGTGGGGATGCGAGGAATCTTTTTCCATCGCCCCACCGGTAACCAAGTGAACCGGATGGGTGGCCCCTTCGATTCGTTTGAGGAGGCCGTCAAGGCAACCTACTACAGCGCGACCAGAGAACTCTTGCAAGAGGGGAACCGATGACCGATACCCAGATCATCCGGCTCACCACCCCGCTCCCCTGTGGGGTGATGCGTGAGGGAAACCGATGTGGACGACCGGCCTATGTGGCTTCCGCTACGCCGGTGGCTATGTCCGAGGACCCGGAACCGGACAACGTTGTGGCCGATCTGGTGGCCCGGATGTACCGGGGGCACTGGCTCATCCTGCCGGTGTGTGTGCAGTGTGTGCGTGACCTGTCCGAACGCTACCAATTGGAGGTGTCCGATGAAGAAAGCGCGACGACTTGAGATCATCCCGCTGGTCCTGTGGCTGACCCTGGCCCTGGCAATGGTCGGCTCCCTGACGCACACCGCCTGGGCCTTCGCCACCCTGGAGGACGGGAACCTGACCGCCGGCTACATCCAGGCGGTGGCGGTGGACCTGGGCCTCTTCGCCCTGGCGTTCAGCATCCAGAAGCGCCGGCGGCAACGTCGCCCGACCTGGACCCTCTGGGCCGGAGTTGGGCTGTTCAGCGGAATCTCCGCCTACGCCAACCTGTTGCACGGGCTGGCGTTCCAGGGCCGCTTGCCCCTGTCAGGGTGGACGTGGCTGGCCTCCCTGCGCCCGTTCATCCTGTCGGGCGTCCTCCCCCTGCTGGTGCTCTACCTCTCCGAGATCATCTCCTCCGACGTTCAGCACGCCGTCCAGCAGGCCGAGCGGGAGCGAAAGCGGGCCGAACGGCTGGCCGCCCGCCGGCCGTCAACTTCAGAGCAACCCAACGCCTTCCCCTACGACATCGAACAGGCCAGAACCCAAGCCCTGGAACGCCGGCGCCTTAGCAAGGACCAGGCTCTGGAACGCCTCCTTGACTTCCTGGCCGACCACCCGGACGCAAGCCTCTCCGAAGCCGGGCGGCACATCGGACGAAGCAAGACCACCGTCTCCAACTACCTGAACGAACTGGAGGAGAGCGGGCGCATCCGGCGGAACGGCCAGGGAATCGAGGTGCTGGCGAGGTGAACGGAGGTCCGGGGGCAGGTGTGCAAACGGGCGTTGGCCCACCTGCCGGGGAAAGGAAACCGCCGGCAGGTCTTGGACCCACCGGCGGAAGGGAGATGCCCGCGCGAGAACGCGGACACCCCAAGTATACAGGAAACGGTGCGAGTTGACAAGGGGAGGTGCCCAATGAGGCGAGAACGAGGACTAGCCGTCACCGTCTTGCTCATCGCTGCGTTGGCCGTCTTCAGCGGATGGCAGCTTGCAGGGGGCATCCGCGACATCATCACCCGCGACGAACTCCGGGAGGCCGCCCGGCTGGAGAACGAACACCGCGCCCGGATGGAACCCTGGCGACGGGCGGGGAAGATAGCCGCAGGCGTCATCGGCCTGCTCACCCTGGCCGGTCTGGGGAGTGCCCTCATCGTCTACGCCCACCGACGGGCCGGGGAGATTCGGCCCGGCCCTGACGGCCAGTTTCCCATCATCCGGGTCCGAGTGGGCGGCGCTACGGTCCTACACGACCCCAACCGGCAGTTGGCCCCCACCGTCGTCTACACCACCCCCCGACTGGCCCAGAACGTGGTGGTGATGCCGGTACTTCCCCCCGGCCTGGAGACCGAGCAGGTGGCCACCACCGCCCGCGCCCAGGCCGTCCAACTGGCCTCGGCGGTCAACAAACATCGGCCGGTGCTGACCGATGGTGGCGCACCGACGCACCCCCAACCCCTGGAGGACCGCCGGCAGGCCCTGGAGGACGCCCTGGCCCCCCTCTGGCCTACCCGGGTGCCCCTCACCGGCCTACTCAACGGGAGCCCCGTCAGCCTGGAGCGGCTGGTGTTGGGGGTGACCGTCCGCGAGGACGGGCGGACAGAGGTTGTCCGGGGCGGGATGAGCAAGCTGGTCCACGTCGCCGTCGGCGGGAGCTCGGGTTGGGGCAAGTCCAACTTCCTCCGCGCCCTGGCCTACCAACTGGTCCTGGCCCAAGAGCGGCCCGACCTGGTGATGATTGACCTGGAGGGGGCAACCCTGGCCCCTTTCAGCCGGTCGGACCGGCTGCTCTACCCCCTGGCCGACACCGAGGACGACGCCCTGGCCGTGCTCCAGGCCGTCAACGAGGAACTGGACCGGCGCAAGGCCCTCTTCGGCCGGTATCCCGGCACCGACAGCCTGGCGGCCTACAATGCCAGGGCCGAGGAGCCCCTGGCCCCCGTGATCACGGTCACCGATGAGGCGACGGCCTTGCTGGGCGACAAGCGGGTCGAGAAAGCGCTGAAGACCCTGGCCTTGAGGGGGCGCAAGTACGGCCTCTGGCTGGTCTTGGCGGGGCAGGACTGGAAGGCCAGCAGCCTCGATACCGCCATCAGGAACCAGCTTGCGACGCGCGTCCAGTTTAAGGCCCTCAGCTCTTCCCAGAGCCGGGTGCTCTTGGGGCAGCCGGGGGCCGAGAAGCTGGAGGATGTGCCGGGGCGGGCCTTGGCCGTGCTGCCGGGCCGTGGCCTGGTCAAAATCCAGGCCCCCCACATCAGCCCGGCCGAGATTGAGCGGGCGCTGGCCGGTCACGACACCGGAGCACGGCGGAACGTGCCGCGACCTGAGATGGACACCCGAGCCGAGACCATCCGGCAACTGGCGGCCCAGGGGTTGAGCCTGCGCGAGATTCAACGTCGGGTGTTCGGCTACGTGGGGGGAGCCGCTTACGATGAGGTCAAGCGGGTTCTGGAGGGCGGTACTGAAGGCGATACAGGCGGTATTACTGTACCGTCTGGGGCCGTCTAGGGCGATACCCGGTACCGGTAATACCGCCGGTACTGTAATACCGCTTGTCCGGGGAGCGGATACACCGGATTCTGGACGGTGGCAACGGTGACAAGTGACGGTGACAAGTGACGGTGACAAGTGACGGTGACCGGTGACACCTGTCACCGTCACCCGGCAGCTTATCAACCGCCTATGCGTCAACTGCCTATGTGTTAACCACCGTCACCTGCGGAGGGAGGGGAAGATGCTAAGCGAGGCGGACCTGGAACGATTCTTCCGGCGGATGTGGGAGGAGCAGCGTCGGGGGCGATACCTTCTCCCGGAGGACCCCAGGCGCACCCTCGCCCGCCGGGTTGAGCGGGCAGTCATCCAGAAGCTCATCGGGCGGGGGCACCGGGTGAGCAAGGCTGCCCCCAACGAGCACTGGGACCTCTGGGCCGACGGGATCAGGATTGAGGTCAAGGCGGCCACCTGGCACGGACGCTACCAGGCGAATCTGAGGGGGAACGACGCCGACGTGCTCATCCTCGGCTGCGTCAACGGGGATGTCCACTTCTTCGTCATCCCCTTCGACCGGCTGGAGGGCCGACGCCACGTTGCCATCTGGTCGCCCGACCCGGCCCGCTACCTGGGCCGCTGGGCGCCCTTCTACGAAGCCTGGGAGTGGCTGGACGCCCTGGAGGTCCGCAATCCCTGGCAACTCCCGCTGTTCCCCTAGTTTCAATCCCCCATCAGGCGGGAGAGGGTTTGCGACTTGGAGGGATGAAGCTATGCTGACAGAACAGGAACGAATCTTGGAGACCCAGGAACAAGTCTTGGAGACCTTGGACCGACTTGCCTCCTTGGTTGAGCTTGCCAAGGAGGAAGCCGAGAGATATGACCCGTTCGGCCTTCTCGAAACTCGGCTTCGGCAGATCGAGCAGACCGTTCAGACCGTGCGCGACTTGGCCGGGGTGGGCAAGAAGAGAACCCGACTTACGATCACCATCACCGACCGGCCGTGGCTGCCGGGGCTGCCCTGGCCGCTGTGAGGGAGGGGCACGATGACTACCCTGATCGCAGCGTACAACTCTGAGGGCTGCATTGGCCGTTGTGACGCCAAGTGCTACAACGCCACCGGCCCCGACTGCGAATGTATCTGCGGCGGCCTTAACCACGGCGCAGGGGTGGAAAAGGCGATGGAGAACACCCGCGAGCTGGCCGAGGAGTGGATGCGGCAGTGGCGCACGGAGCACCCGGACACGGAATACTTCCTGGTCCCGGCGGCGCAACTGTCCTTGTGGGGCCTTCTGGAGGAAGGGCGATGTTGAGGCTTCTGATGATCGCGCTGGTGCTGGTGTTGTCGGCCTTCGTGCCCGGTACGACGGTGGTTGAGGGAACGATGAAGGGGACGGCCACCCTCGGCCTCGCCCGCCTGACCATCGGGCGGGCGACGGTCCGCGTCACCCTGCACCCCTACCGGCCCAACCGGGTGTACTACCGTCTGGCGGTGACGTAGATGGACGACCGGGATCGGCTCTGGGCAGCCTGGAGAGAGGAACAGGCAAGGCGCTGGCGGGCCTTCGCCGATTCCCTGACGCCGGATCAGCGAGAACTGCTCCGACGCTATGAGGAAGCCTGTCGGCAGGTGGCCCGGTTGCGCCGGATGGAATCGGCCCGGAGGCGCGGGCGGCCTTACCGGGGGCAGCCGGTGCCCCGGCCTTGGACCGAAGTCGGGGGCATCGTCCGGTGGCACGACACCCGGTGGCGCGTCGCCCGGCGCTACCGGATGAGCGAGGTGGGCAGGCTGGAAGCCGAGGACCGTTGGCTGGTGGACCTGGAGCCGTTGGAAGAGGGATGGGACCCCTACGTGGGGGTCCCCGAGTCTGAAATCGAGGAATGGAACGATGAAAGTAAGTGACGATCTGGTGTTAGAAGCGTGGCGAGGAGAGCAGCCGTACTTTCTACTGCGCAGCCTGGGGCGGGAGGAAGGCGGACAGGGGGTGATCATCCTGCCCGACGAAATCCCCGCCCTGATTGAGGCGCTGACCGAGGTGGTGAACGATGAGCAACGACCTGGCGGTGACCCACAACGCGGCTGAGTTGCTGAGGCGAGAGGACCTGCTGGCAGCGTTCGCGGCGTTCCTCCGGCTCAACGTCGCCGAGGGTGACGCAAGCGCGGCCACGGTGCGGACCTACTGGAGCCAGGTACGCCAGTACGTGGCCTGGTGCCGGGAGCGGGGGCTGGACCCGGCCCTGGCCTCGGAGCACGACCTGCTGGAGTACCGCGCCTGGCTGGCCGAACGCTACACGCGGGCGACGGTGGCCACCAAACTCGCGGCGGTGCGCCGGCTCTACCAGGCCGCCGTCTGGCGGGGGATGAGGGCCGACAACCCCGCTGCCGGCCTGAAGGCCCCGAAGGAAAAGACGGCCAGGGAGGAGCGGGTGAAGTTTCTGCCGCTGGAGGGGCTCAAGCGGCTCCTCCAGGCCCCCCAGGGCGACGGGGCCAAGGGCCGGCGGGATAGGGCGATGCTGGCCCTGATGGGCGTCCACGGCTTGCGTGTAAGCGAGGTGGCCGGGCTGGATGTGGACGACCTCGACCTCGACCAAGGTCGGGTCACGGTCACCGGCAAGGGCCGGAAGACGCGCACCGTCTACCTGACGGAGCAGACCGCGCAGGCCCTGGCCGCTTGGCTGGAGGCGCGGGATCGGGTGGCCGCCGAGGATGAGCCGGCCCTGTTCGTCAGCCTTCGCCATCCTGACCCGGGCACCCGGATGAGCGCGAGGTCAATCCGCTACCTGGTGGACGGCTACCTGGAGCGGCTGGGGCTCAAGGGGGAAGGGATAAGCTGCCACAGCCTGCGGCATAGTGCCGCGACCTGGGCGCGGGCCGGGGGCGCGGCCCTGGACGCCATTGCCGGGATGCTGGGGCATTCGTCGGTGACGACGACGCAGGTCTACGCCCGGATCGTGGACCGGATGACCGAGAACCCGGCCCGCTACCTGGAGGCCCTGCTGGGATAGGGGAGGGAGGCTTGCTCTCGCCCTCTCTCCCCTTCCCAGGGAAAGGGCCGGTGCTTCCTGTTATTGGGATTATCGGAAGCAACGCTGACAGTCGTATACTGTATAATCCGCATTTTGTCAAGGGCACTTGTGTTTGAACTGCCTACAGCAGTCGTTCTTGACACCTACAGGGAGGAGTGTTATAATCCTGCGTGTATAACACAATGAGAGGGGACACTGGAGGAGGATGTGCCCACAGTGTCCCCTTTTGCTAGGAGGACACAATGCGCAAACACTTCGTGGGGTTCCGCCTTGAGCCGCACCTGTATCACGCTTTGAAAACACAGGCGCGGCAGCGTGGCAACACCGTCTCTGAGGAGATTCGGCTGGCGATTCGGGAATACCTGAAGAAAAGGAGTAAAAAAACAAGGAGTAAACGATGGCTATCGTAACCCGTAGGAACGAAAGAAGGCCCGCTACAGCGGGGGATGCTGGCGGGCCGGGCGGGAATAACCACCGAGTTGTTTCTGCCCCACATTATACCCCAAATTCCCCCAACGGTCAAGTACCGCGCGAGGTCCTTGACGCAATCAAGGACCGCGTGGACTTCCCCCGCCTGTTCGAGGAGGTCTTCGGGATCACCTTGCCCCGTTCCCCCAACGGACGGGGGTCGGTGAAGGTCCGCTGCCCCCGGCCCAATCACCTCGACCGGGACCCGAGCTGTACCGTCTACCACAACCGCGTCCACTGCTTCGGCTGTAACTGGCACGCCGATGTCATTAACCTGGTGAGGGAGCGGTACGGGGTGGGATTCCGGGAAGCCGTGCGTATCCTGGCGGCTCAGGTCGGGTATCCGCTCTCCTCCCTCACCCCTGAGCAGGTCCAAGCGATGCAGACACAGCGGGAATACGAGGACGGCTTGATCCGGGCGGCAGCGTTCTTCCACCAACACCTGCTGGAATCGGAGGCCGGGATGGAGTACGCCCGGAGCCGCTGGTCCGAGGAGGCGATCCGGGCGGAGTGGATCGGCTTTGCCGACGGCTCCCCTCTACCCGACCTGGGCAACGAACAGGCTCGGCAGGTGGCGGAGGCCGTCAACCGCTGGGCGGCCCGGGTCGGCGGGGCCGTTGTCTACGCCCACCGACGGGGCGGGCGCGTTGTCTACCTCTCGGCCCGGTCCATCCGGGAGAAAAAACACTACAACCCCCCCGGCCGCTTCGCCGGTCCGAAACAGCCCTACGTCAACTCCGTCTATTCCTCCCGGTCCGACGAGGTGATCATCGTCGAAGGGCAGGCGTGCGCCATCACGCTGGCCGGGTGGGGCTTTCCTGCCGTCGCCCTGGCGGGAAGCAGTCCGTCCGAGGACCTGGCCCGGCTGCTACGGGGGGAGCGGGATGTCTACGTCATCCCCGACGCCGACGGAAGAACCGATGTCCAGGGCTTGGTGGAGGCCCTGGGGCCACAGATCATCGTGGTCACCCTGCCGGACGGGGTTGCCGACGTGAACGACTGGGCACGGAAGGACGGGACGGCGGAGGCGCTGAGGGACCGCCTGAACGAGGCCCCGGAGTGGCTGGAGCAGCAGATCACAGAGATCGCCGAGATGCCGAAGGGCCGCCGGCGGGATAGGGAGATGGAGAGGGTGTTCCGGTGGCTGAAACCCCTTCCCCCCCTCGACTGGGAACGCTACGGGGCGTTGGTGTGCGAGGACCTAAAACTCCTCTCACGACGGACGTTCAACAGGATGCTCAAGCAGACGGAGGCCGTCGAGATCGAGGGCAACCGCTACCTGGTCCGAGAGGGGAGGCTGTGCATCGAGCACCGGAAGGACGGGGGACGCTACGTTGAGCCTCTGTGCAACTTCGCGGCCAGGGTGACGACCGACATCACCTATGACGACGGGCAAGAAACCGTCCGCCGTTTCATCGTAGAGGGCCAACTGGAGGACGGGACCGCCCTTCCCCCCGCCCTAGTGGACGCGGGCAAATTCCCGGACATGAAGTGGATCACCGAGGCGTGGGGATCGAGGGCCATCGTTGCCGCCGGACACGGGAAGCGAGACCAACTACGGGAAGCGATCCAGCGGCTTAGCGGTGAGGTGGTCACCAAACGGGTGTACACACACCTCGGCTGGCGACAGATTGACGGGAAGCGGTGCTACCTGCACGCGGGCGGGGCGCTGGGACACGACGGCGTGGAAGTGGAACCGGCAAAGGAACTGACCCGCTACCGGCTGCCCAACGAGCCTGACGACGTGCGCGGTGCGATGGAGGCCAGCCTACGGCTTCTGGAGATGGCCCCTCTCCGGCTCACCGTCCCCCTCTGGGCGTCGGTCTGGTTGGCCCCCGTGTCGGAGATCGTCCACCCGGACTTCGTGCTCTGGCTCTACGGTCGGACGGGGACCTTCAAGAGCAGTATGGCGGCCCTCTTCCTCTCCCACTACGGCGGGCCGTTCACGGCCAAGGACTTGCCGGGGTGGTGGTCCACGGCCAACGCGCTGGAGAAGCTATGCTATCTCACCAAGGACGCACTGCTGGTCATTGACGACTTCGCCCCGAAGAGCAACCCCCGTGAGGCCAGGGAGCAGAGGGCGACGGTGAACCGGATCATCCGTGCCGTCGGCAATCGGGCCGGCCGGCAACGGCTCAACCGCAACCTGCGCCTGCGGAAGTCCTACCCCCCTCGCGGTCTGGTCATCTCAACGGGGGAGATGATCCCCGGCTTGCAGTCCGTTGTAGCCAGGCTGTACGTTGTCGAGGTGGGGCAAGGAGACGTGGACCGGGAGCGACTGAGCGCGGCCCAGGCGGAAGCCGAACGATACCCCCACGCGCTGGCCGGATACGTGCTCTGGCTCTCGGAGCAGTGGGACGAACTCAGGCAATCGCTTCCCCGGCAACTGAGGGAGATCCGCGATAGACTGGTGTCGGAGGTAGGGGGAGAACATATGCGCCTCCCCAATGCACTGGCTATGTTGTACCTGGGATTTGACCTGGGGTTGCAGTACGCAGTTGAGGTTGGGGCTCTGAGTGAGGAAGAGGCAAACGGGTGGCGCAATGCCGGATGGACTGCCCTTACCGCGTCGGCAGAAGCCCATAGCCGCCAGGTGGCAGCCGAGAGCCCCACCGGCCTCTACTTTGAGGCCCTGGAGGAGTTGCTGGCCCAGAGGAAGGTGAGGCTTAAGTCTGTACAGGGCGGTTCCATCGTGGGATCGGAAGAGGGGGAACACATCGGATGGTACGACGATGACCACATCTACCTGCTTCCCCGGGTCGCATACAAAGCGGTCAACGACCTTCTCCGGGGCACGGGGCGAGACTTTCCCCTCGACGAGCGAGCGCTGCGCAAGTACCTGGCGGAAGAGGGGTATTTGGAACGGCAGGGTGAGCGGTACACCGTCCTAAAGCGGACACCGGCGGGGCGCCGGCACGTGTTGAAAATACGCCGGGAGCGGGTGACACTGCTCCCGGAGGAGGGTTCTCCAGGGTAAAGGCTGTCACCAGTGTCACCAGTTTTGTCACCAGTTTTTATGTCAACTGGTGACAGGCTTTCTCCTGGGAGAAGACACTTTATACAAGGAAACACTTACGCTTAAGTTCCTCGGTGTCACCAGTGTCACCAGTGTCACCAGTCAGAGATACAGGGTATCTTTTGGGAGAAAAATTTTTCCGCCTCTGGAGGGTAGACGATGGGGTACCGGCTTATACTACCGTCTGTGCTCTCGGAAGTAGAGCGTCCGGCGCAAGGAGAACGGACCGAGCGCCCTTCCGCCCTTGTTCGGCCCCCCATCCCTGAGCCGGACTGGGAAGCGTTGGGCATCTGCTTTCCCCTGGACCTACGGGAGCTCCCTTGGGCGTGCGCAAGGCTGGAACAAGCCGGCTACGACGCCTGGGTTGAGGACGACGGATGGCAATTGGTCCTGCGATACCGCCTAAACACACAGACGAAGGGGGGTGAACGATGAGACTTCTGGAGGCCGTTGATGCATTCTTGACCGCGACCAGGGCCGACGGTCGCAGCCCCAAGACGGTGGACAGCTACCGGCGGAAGCTGAAACCCCTGACGGACTTCCTGGGCGACGTGCCGGTCGAGGCGATCACCGCCGACGATCTACGGAAGTACATTACCGACCTGATGGATCGGCGGACCAGGTGGCGTGAGCACCCGAAGCACCGGGAACGGGAGGGTGGGCTTTCGCCCTTCACCGTCGCCGGTCACGTTCGGGCTCTCAAGCGGCTGTTCAACTGGCTGGAAGGCGAGGGGGTGATCACGAACAATCCCGCCCGCCGTATCAAGACACACCAGCCGAAACAGCGGACGTTGAAGGCGGTCTCCGTCGAGGACTTCCTGGCACTGCTGGCCACCACCCAGGGGGAAGGGGTGTCGGACCTACGGGATCGTGCTATCATCCTCTTCCTGGCCGATACGGGATGTCGAATCGGGGGGCTGTGTGGGCTGAGGCTGGACGACCTGGACCTGGAGGAAGAGGTTGCCTTCGTCACGGAGAAGGGGGGGAAGACGCGCCCGGTGCCCTTTACCACGGTGACGGCAGAGGCGTTGAGGGCCTGGCTGGCCGTGAGGCCCGACGCCGGCGAGTACGTCTTCGTCAGCCTGGGCAACAAGGCAGTCGGGCGTCTCACACCCAACGGGGTGCGGCAGATGCTGAGGCGACGGGCGAAGCAGGCCGGGATAACGCGGCCCGTCAACCCCCACGCCTTCCGGCATGCCTTTGCAAGGGAGTATCTGCTGAACGGTGGCGATCTGGCGACGCTTGCCGACCTGCTAGGGCACAGCAGCGTTGAGGTCACCCGGTTTTTCTACGCGAGGTTTCGGTACAAAGAGCTGAAGGAAAAGCACGACCGTCATAGTCCGGTAGCGCGATTAGTCGAGAAAGGAGGGCTCCGTGTCCGCTCTTAATCCCTTGGTTGCAGGTTCGAGTCCTGCGCGGGTCACCTACCTGTTCGTAGCCCTCTTGGCTATCCCAACTGAAAGATGAGCCCTCGATGAGGGCGCACGTCAGTGCGCCCTCATGTGTTCCATCTCCACGCGACCAACCGCAACACCTGGACCTCCTGATCCGTCAGCCCGGCGGCTTCCACAGGGGGCTGCCTTTCTCCCCGGGCCCAAGCCACCACCTTCCTCTTCACAGCCTGGCTGTACCACGTTTCCCCTCGAGTTACTGCTTGCACCGCTGCCACTATCACCTCCGACCCTTTCTCCGCGTGAGCCGTCAAGGGAAGCGATCGGCCGGCCGTCGCGGGGTCTGGTGCACCCTCACACCTCTTCGGCGAAGCGGGGGCTGTAGTGGTGGAAAATGAGGTAGCCAATGAGGAGGGTGAGGAAGGCGGTCACGGCGGTGCGGAGGAAGAAGTCCAGGCCGGGCCGAGCCCCCCAGTAGAGGATGTCCCGATAGGAGGCAATGATGGAAGCCATCGGGTTGAGCCGCCGCAGCCAGACCCGCAGGGGGACGGCCACGCCTAGGATGACCCGCTGCTCCGGCACCTGGTTGATGGGGTAGAAGACCGGGGTCAGGAAGAACCAGGCCAGTAGGACCACCCCCAGAATGAGGTGGGTGTCCCGGTAGAAGACGTTCAGCGTGGACAGGATGAAGGCCATCCCGATGGTGAAGGCGACCTGCACCAGGATCACCAAGGGGAGCAGCAGGGCCCACAGTGTGGGGGGGCGGCCCATCAAGGTGGCGAGCACGAAGTAGACGGGGAGGGCGATGAGGAAGTTGACCAGGTTGGAGAGGACGAGGGCGATGGGCAACACCTCGCGGGGGAAATAGACTTTCTTGATCAAATGGGCGTTGCCCACAATCGTGGCGGTCGCGCCGGCAACGGAATCCTGGAAGAAGTTCCAGGGGAGCAGGGCGCAGAGGATGAAGGCGGGGAAGGCCGGATAGGCGCTCTGACCGGCCAGGTACTTGAAGACGATGGTGAAGACCACCATCATCAGCAGCGGGTTGAGGAGCGACCACCCTACCCCTAGGATGGAGTTTTTGTAGCGGACCTTCAAGTCCCGCACGACCAGGTTGTAGATGAGCTCCTGGTAGCGCCACAGCTCGTAGAGCCTACCCAGCAAGCTCATCCCGCCTCCTCTTGCTTCAGCGCGGTCAGGGCGGCCTGTCGGCCGGCGACAGGGCGGAGCAGCGCATCGTAGATGGCGACAATGCGCCGACCGGCCTGATCCCACGAGAACTGCTCGGCAGCCCGCCGTCGGAGGCGCTCGCCCAAGCGGACGGCTCCCTCTCGGTCCTTCAGCAGGCCGGCGATGGCATCGGCCAGGGCGATGGGGTTACCTGCCTCGGCGTAGATGCCCAGGGACCCCAGGTACTCCCGGCTGACCGGCGTGTCGAAGGCGACGGTGGGCAGGGCCATCGCCATGTAGTTGAGGATCTTGCCGCTCCCCTCGGTGGCCGAGAGCTTGGGGGCGACGGCGATGTCGGCCAGGGCCAGGTGGGCCGGGGCCTGCTCGTAGGGAACCTTGCCGGTGAAGGTTACCCATCCCTCCAGCCCCATCGCCCTGGCCCGCTGACGGTAGAGTTCCACAGCCGGGTAGCCCATGATCAGAAAGTGGGCCTTCGCCCCCCGGCGGCGGAGCTCCGCCGCTGCCTCTAGGAGCTTCCCCGTCCCCTGGTACTCGGCCAGCAACCCCAAATAGCCGACGACGGGCCGGTCTGGAGGGATGCCCAGCCGTGCCCGGTGGGCGGCGATCTCCGCCGGCGAGCGCCCTCCCCCCGGTCGGAAGAAGCTCAGGTTCACGGCATCGGGGAGGGGCTGGATCCGGTAGGAGGGAACGCCGAAGTCGTGGACGAGGAGACCTGCCGCGTGGTGGGAGCTGGTCAGGATCGCGTCGGGCAGGTGGTCAATCCGCCGCTCCAGCCAGCGGGCGGGGCGGTACCAGGGGCCGTGGGGGTTCAGGAAGTTGTGGTCCACCATCTCCCCCGTCAGGCTCCCCTGGAAGTCGAAGATGAGGGGGAGCCGGCGCAGCCGGCTCAAGACGCCGCCGATGAGCGCCCCTTCGTGCAGGTGGGCGTGGATGAGGTCAAACCGCTCCCGCAGGACGAGGGTCAGCGCCTTCCAGGAGAGGAGCAGGTCGAAGGCGATCTTGTGGCGGGAGGAGCCGACCTCGTACTCGGCCCGCCAGGGGACCGGACGGGTGCGCAGGATGCGTAGGTCGGGCAGGTTGCGCCCCTTGTAGTAGGTGACGATGGTGACCTGGTGGCCCAGCTTCTGGAGGACGCGGGCCTCCTCCAGGATGCGCACGTGGCAGCCGTAATCGGCGAAGAAGGAGGTCGGCGCGATCATCAGGATACGGTAAGGCGTTGGGGGCATCGCTTGGCTCCTGGTCTGTGGTTTGACCGTTCTGGCTCTCCAGACCTCCGAGGTCTGGAAGAAAATATCATTCAGCCTACCCTCCCGCAGGTCACCGGTCGAGGACACTTTCAGCCCCGATGGGCTATTTGAAGCACGGTTTCGCGTCGGAAACGTGCCTAACCTGCGGGAGGGTGAACAGTTACGGAAGAGAAATCCAAGGCGCGGGAGGATCCGGCCTAGCGTGAGCGGGGAGGAGGCCGGCGGTCGCCGAAGCCGAAGAGGCGCTTGAGGAAGCTGCCCGACGAAGGGGCCTCCTCGCGACCTCGTTCTTCCCACATCCCCTGCTGGCGGTCGTGCATCCAGGCATCCCGCGCCTCCACCAGTTCGGTGAAGAGCGCTTCCAGCGGAGCTTCCTCCTCGGCCAGGAGCATCGCCCGCAGTCTCTCCAGCGTTCCCAGCCAGGCGTTCAGTTGGCGCAGCAGGTTCTCCCGGTTCAGCCGGAGCAGGGCGGCCTGGGAGCGGGCCTGACCGACGACGGGGGCGGTGGCCTGGAGGAAGGCGGGTCCTGCCACTTTGCGGGCCTCGCGCCAGCCGGGGGAGTCCAGGGCGGTGCGGAGCAGGACGGTGCCCAAGAGCATCGGCAGCGCTTCCACGGCTGCCCGCAGCCCATCGTGCTCCTGGGGGTCCAGGAAGATGGGGCGTGCCCCCAGCATCTCGGCCAGGGCGGCAAGTTGCTCGACGGCCTCCGGGGTCGTGCCGGTGTCCGGCGTGATGCAGTAGAGCCCCCCCTCGAAGGCGTCGGCGCGGGCCGCCTCCGGCCCCCCCTTGCACTCCAGGGGCGAGAGGCGGGGGTTGAAGAGGGGAGCCCCGCCCACGTAGTGGACCTGGGGGGAGAGCCACCGCCGCGCCCACTCCAGCACGGGCACCTTCAGGCTCGCCGTGTCGGTGACGATGGCCCCCGGCTTCAGTTCCGGGCCGATCACCTCCAGCGTGTCCCGCACTTCCAGGAGGGGGACGGCCAGGATCACCAGGTCAGCCTGCTCGCAGGCGCGGATCAGGTTGATCCGGGTTCGGTCCACAGCACCCAGCCGTCGGGCTTGGCGGGCCCGCAGCGGGTCTACCTCGTGGCCGGTGATGGAGAGGGAGGGGTCCCGCGCCTTCAGCGCGAGGCCGATGGAGGTGCCGACAAAGCCCAACCCAACCAGCGTGATCTGCGTGCGTTCGCTCATAGGACCTCAATTCCGGTTGTCTGCCCACTGGAGAAGGGAGAGCAGGTGGAGCAGGTCGGGGTCTGCATCGGGCGGGGCCTTCTCCTGGTGGTGGCGGATCAGCCAGACGGCTCGGGGGGAGGCACCGGCTTCCTCAGCCCAGCGGGCGCCGATCTCGGGGTGCCGATGGTGGAGGGCGAAGCCCCGCCGCCATCCCGTTGCCCCGTCGGCGCTCACCCGATCCAGCAGTGCTGTGCCTTCCAGCAGCACGACGGCCACCCGCTGCCAGAGGGGGAGGGGGCCGGCCGCCTTCCCCACGTCGTGGAGCAGGGCCGCCGTGAGTAGGTCAGGGTCGCGATGGCCTGCCTGCAGCAGCGTGCGGCAGACGCGGATGGCGTGCTGCTGGTCGTTGGGGGGCATGCGCTGGAAAAGGGCGGCCTGGGCCGGCGTCAGCAACGCTCGCACCATCTGCCGGTCCTCCTCGCCCACCCGGGCGGTGATCGCCTGGAGGAACTGCCGAATCCTATACGAGGAGACGGAAAAGCGCATTGGCCAGCGGTCCCAGGATACGCCCCAGGATGTTAAGCGGCGTCATCTGGTCCACGAGGATGACCAGCAGGAAGATCATCGGGCCGTAGGGCTGTAGCCGGTCCAGAAAGCCCTGCAGGTCGTAGGCCCAGCGGGTCGGGACGGTGCTCAGGACGCCGCGCAGGATGTTGTAGCCGTCCAGAGGGTAGAGGGGGATCAGGTTGAACAGGCAGAGGATGATGTTGACGATGACTCCGGTGAGCAGGATGTGCTGGAAGAAGGCGGGGATCACCAGGCCGCCCAGCCGCAGGGGGATGGCCCAGAGCACCGCCTGCAGCAGGTTGGAGAGGGGGCCGGCCGCGGCGACGATGCCGAAGCCCAGCCGGGGGCCGTAGCGGAGATAGCGCGGATTGACGGGTACCGGCTTCCCCCAGCCGAATCCGTAGCCGGTGAAGGCGCTGAAGACCATCATCGCCGTTCCCATCGGGTCCAGATGAACGGCGGGGTTCAGCGTCAGCCGCCCTTGGTAGCGGGCCGTTGGGTCTCCCAGCCGGTCGGCCGCCCAGGCATGGGCGAACTCGTGGACGGCGATGGAGAGCACCAGGATCAGCATGGTGATGAGAAACTGGGTGATGTCCAGACCAGGCATCGGTGGATCCTCTCCTTTACGGACAAATGGGCAATTTGTCTTACATCCTCTCTGCACCCTCGCCGGGGCACACCAAATCCAGGATCAACGGCTCGTCGGTGCCGTGGGGGGATTCCGCCAACACGTTACCGGCTCCATCCACGACCATTCCGCCGCCGAAACTTCCTTCCTTGATCCCCACGTCCAACGCATTGACGATCACCGCGCAGGTCCCTATACGCTCGACCGCCTTTCGGTAGACCTGCCGCTCTTCTTCTTCCCACCGCCGGCGATCGGGCGATTGCCCATCGAACCCGCGTGCCATCGGCACCATCAGCCATTGGGTGTCGGGTGGGACCTGTTGAAGATGCCGGTGGCGGCTCTTTCGACGAGCCCGAAACAGACGCCGGCTCGCAACTGCCTTGCCAGCGATGCCACCTTATCGGTCGTTGGGCCCGGGATGGGCTCCGCAAAACCTGCCAAGTCGTCCTGCTCGTACAGGTACCCCGTGAAGGCACACTCCGGCAGGCAGATGACGTCCACCCGCTCTCGGGCAACCGCCTCCTCTGCCACGTTGACAAATCGCTGCCAATTGAGGTCCGGCCTTTTGACGTGCGTTCGGAGCGGGATCAGCGCGACGCGCACCGGCAACATTTCTCATTATCCAGCCGTAGGTCACCTGCCGTAGCCCCACAGGAAGGGGATTATACCACGAATCGGGGAGCGAGGCGAGTGAGAGGGAGCCGGTGATTACCCATATCTTTGGAGATAGGGAGGCTAGCCGTCCACGAATGGGGCACGAATGCACGAATTAAGGACCGCCTCATTCGTGCACTTGTGAGAAATTCGTGGACGGCCTGCTACGGACCACTCTCTCGCTCACTGGTGGGTAATCACCGCAGGAGGAGATCAGGCCCCCCGTGCCACCAGCGGGAGGAAGAGACGGGAGGCCCAGGGCACGATGGTCCGGTTGGGGCGCAGGGCCGGGTCTCCCAGCAGGATGAAGGTGTCCAGCAGGTCGAGGTAGAGCCCGCTGGCAGCCAGCTTCAGCTTCCCCGTCAGCGTGGCCTCCCCCACCGTCGCCACCCCGTCGGTGAAGAGGGCTTGGAAGAAGCCCTGGGAGAGGCGGTCGTGGCCGGTTCCCACCCCCAGCCCCGTGGCTCCCCAGGCCGCCACCGCTCCTCCTCCCGGCTGCGTCACCAGCCCTTCGTCCAGCGTCGGTTCCGGTCGCTGGAAGGCTCCGGTGAAGCAGGTCATCTCCACGACCACGGGCAGGCGACGGTCATTGCTCAGGGAGGACAGGTCGTCCAGGTGGAAGAAGCGCTCGGCGGCCCACTGCTGCCAGGAGGCGTGGCCGGTGAACTGGACCAGCAGCGCCCCCCGGTTCCAGTCGGCGAGGAGGGCGGTGTGGAGCTCGGCGGTCTCCTGGGGGGAGCAGTCGCTGAGGTGATCGGCGCTCCCGGCACAGTAGCGGCGGGTCACGGTGAAGGGGGCGGTGACGTAGGGGACGGCGTAGGTCTCCGACGAGGCGGCGAAGTCCCCCGCCGCGTCGGCATCGTCGGCCACCAGGAGCACGTTGGCGTTCCAGCCGCCGGGGAAGGGGGCGCTCTCGTACCGGACGATCTTCCCGACCACGGTCTGGGCTTCGGCCGCCGTCTGCACCGGCAGCCGGCCCAAGAGGAGGTCGGGCAGGCGGTCGTTGCCGTCCACGGTGACATAGCGGTTGTCGGCCGCCACCTCCCCGGCCCAGGGGTCCGCATCGGCCAGGTAGGGCGGGATGAAGGTGGGGGGCGAGTCGGTCCGGTAGCGCCGGGGGTCGAAAGAGCCGTCACCCACCAGCAGGACGTAGGCGGGGCGGGGGGTCCAGCTCGCGTAGGCGTCGGCGATGAAGGCCCGGATCGCCTGAGGGTCGGGTCGGCCGTCGCCGTAGGCATCGTAAAGACCCAGCACGCTGACGACGGTGACGCTGAGCCCCTGGGACCGGCGCAGGGTCAGCAGGGGGGCCAGGGCGTCGGCGAAGTCCGGATGGGTGATGACGAGGAGGTCGGCTCCGGTCAGGTCACCGCTGAGGAGGAGGGGTTCGCCGGCCCGGATGCGCCGGGGAGGGCGCAGGCCGTCGGCGTTGAGCAGGAGGTAGCGGCGGGGGCCGCCCTCCGGCGGGTCGGCCAGGGTCGCCCTGTCACCTGTCACCGCCAGCCCCGTCAGCCGCCGGGGGTGCCGGGGGTCGGTGACGTCGTAGGCCCGCAGGCCGGTGGTCTCGGTCAGGGCGAGGGTGTAGGCCCACCGTCCTGACCCACCCTCGAAGGTGAGGGCGCTACCGGTGGCGGTGGTGGTGTGGGCATAGCGGAGGGCGAAGGCGTCCACCCAGGCCCCCTCCACCGTCACGTCGGGGAGGCCCGGCAGCGTCAGCGTGAGGGTGTTGACGTCGCTCTGGAGCAGGCCGGGCGTGATGGCGAGGGTGGCGGTGATCGCCCGCTTGCCGTTCCAGGTCACGGAGCCCAGGGAGGAGCCGTTGAGGGCGACGGCGACCTGGTGGTCGGGGTTGGCGCTCACGTCGGTGTAGCCCAGGAGCCAGAGGGTCAAGGTGGCCGGTTGGGAGGCATCCACCGCCGGCGTCGCGAAGGGGAGGGCGACGGAGGTCCGGTCGGGGAGGCGCAGGACCTCCCAGGTCCAGCGGTCCCCGTCGCGACCGGTGGGCAGGGGGCCGCAGAAGCAGTCGGGGGTGTAGAGGCGGTTTTCCTCGACGGTCTGCTCGACCCAGGGGGTGCCGGCGGGGAGGCCGGTCGGGTCGGCACTGCGGGTCGCCATCCGCAGACCGGGGGTCGTGTCGGCGACCAGCCGGTAGACGTCGCCGGCCACCCAGCGGCTGAAGCGGGGCTCGGCGTAGAAGGTGAGGGCCTCCCCCGGCTCGAAGCGGGCGTCGTCGTCCCCCTCCCACTCGTAGGCCACCTCCCGGCTGCCCTGGAAGAGGCGCAGGTTGCGGGGGGTGGCGGTGGCGAAGCCCAGGGGGTCCAGGTCCTCGTAGGTCACCCGGTAGAGGCCGGGGGCGTCCACCTCCAGGAAGGCTTGTGGGGATGCCTGCTGCGTGCTCACCGATGAAGGGTTCCTCGGTCGGGGTGCAGGGAGAGCCGGGATGGCGTCCCAGGGGTTCAGGACCTGGCGGCGCACCGCCTCCAGGAGGGGGTCCGAGGAAGCGGGCGCGGGAGAGGCGGCGTGGGCCGACGCCGGTCGGGACCAGCGGACGGTCAGGCGCAGCCGGCGGACGACCCGCAGGTGGCGGCCCTGGGGGCGGGCGGGGTAGAGGCGCAGCCGGGCCAGGCGGATGCCGCGCACCGTCCCGACCTCCTCCAGGAGGACGGGAGAGGTGGGGGGAACGCCGGTGGGGTCCGGGGCTGCCGGGGCGAACCCTCCGCCGATGGGGCGTCCTGCGGTGTCCCGGACCACCCCCTGGGGCCGGGGGGCCGGGGCGATGGGAGCCGGGAGCGGTCGGTCTTCCTCGTCGAGGGCCAGGACCTGGAGCTGGGGGGTGGCCCCCGGCGGGAGGGCGATGAGGGCGGCGGCGAAGGGGAGGCGGGGCCGGCCGGGTTCGTCGTCCAGGGGGAGGCCGGCTGCCGTGACGGTCACGGCGCCGTCCTTCTGGAGGCGCAGCGCCACCGGGGGTGGGGTCCAGACCATCTCCAGGCCGGTGGCGTCGGCCCGGAGCAGGCGTAGGCCCGGCGGCGGGGCGGGGGCAGCCGCCGGAAGGGCCATTGCGCCGGTCCCGCTGCCGGCGAGGAGGAGGAGCAGGAAGAGCGGGAAGAGCAGGAGCCGTGGTAGTTGGAGCATAAGTCTTTCGTCCTCGGTCCGTAGTCCGCAGTCCTTGGTCGAGTGGTCGGGTGGTCAAGTGGTCGGATGGTCGGTGATCGGCGATAGAGTCGGCGGTCTGCGGTCAGTAACGCCATTATACCCCCCTCCCCACGTCTATGCCAACGCCATCGGGGGATCAGTGGGTGGTCAAGTGCCCCTCGCCTCCTGCCTCTTGGTCAGGTGGTCGTCTGGTCGGGTTAGTCATTTGGCCCTCAATCCTCAGTCCGTATCTATTCAGCCTACCTTCCCGCAGGTCACCGGTCGAGGGCGCTTTCAGCCCCGATGGGTTATTTGAAGCACGGTTTCGCGTCGGAAACGCGCCTAACCTGCGGGAGGGTGAACAGTTTCCTCAGTCCTTGGTCCTCGGTCCGCCGCTAAGTCGCTGGCCGCTAGTTCGCTAGGTCGCTTGATCGGCGGTTTGCGGTCCGCGGTCGGCCGTCGGAAGCTTCCGGTGATTACCATATCTTTGGAGATAGGGAGACTAGCCGTCCACGGATGGGGCACGAATACACGAATGAAGGACCGCCTCATTCGTGCATTTGTGAGAAATTCGTGGACGGCCTGCTACGGACTACTCTCTCGCTCCCTTGTGGGTAATCACCGCCGAGGAAGCTTGGCTTGACTTTTTCCCTCACCCTGCTACAATTTTGAGATAGTGGGTGCCATCTCGAGGCGGCCGGGCTGCTCTGGAGAAGAACCGATCCCTGCGTGCTGCAAGGAGGCAAAGGTGTCCAGGCAAGTGTTGGCGGTAGATAGCAATGAAGCCTTTGCGGTGCTGTTAAAGGAAGGGTTGGAGAGTCAGGGGGATTACGAGGTCACCATCGCTCTGGATGGGGAGACCGCCCTGCAAGCGATGGAGGGCCGGCGCTGGGACTTGGTTATCGTGGACCTGGGCCTACCTGAGGAGGACCCCGGTGCGTTGATCCAGGCGATGCGCCAGCGGCAGCCCGACCTGCACCTGATCTGCATCCCCGTGGATGAGGACCGGGTACCGCCGGAGATCGCCGCCCTCGACGTCCAAGGGGTGCTGACCAAGCCTTTCTTCTTCCCCGACCTGCCCAAGGTGGTCGAGGAAGCCCTCTCCCGACCGGTCCGTCCGGCAGCCCCCGCGCCGGCAGGGCCTGAGGAGCCCGAGGCGGAGGTGGGGGAAGAGGCTGAAATGGCTCCGCCTTCCCCTGCTCCTCCTTCGCCGGAGCAACGGGCAACGCTGCAGGAGCATGCTTCCCAGTTGACCGAGCACTTGAAGGCTCTCTCCCGCGAGCTGAGTGCCGACGCCATCCTGCTGACGGCCGGCAACGAGTTGGTGGCTTACGCCGGTCGCTTCCGCCGCGACGAAGTGGAAACCCTGGCCCGGCTGGTGATGGAAAGTTGGGAGGCCGGTGCCCGGGTCGCCGCCGCCCTGGGGCGGGAGGGGAGCCGCTTCGAGCAGAGCCTGCACGAAGGAGCCGACTACCTCCTCTACTCCCTCGCTGCCACCGATGACCTGATCCTCTCCGTCGCCACCCGTCCCGACCGCCCCCTAGGGATGGTCCGCTACCGCACCCGGGAGACCGCCCAGGCGCTACGGGCTGTCCTGGGTGGATCATAGGATGATCGGACCGTCCACAGTCCCCAGTCCGTGGTCCATTTTTTCCACTTTTCCACCAGCGTGGGATGTGGGTCGGACTGGGGGCCGAGGACTGAGAATCCTGTTCCCCCACACCCGTGGGGGTGAACTGCGAGGGCGCTGTATGCTGCATCCCTATGCTGCGCTCCTTACTGGGTTGGGAGAGCTTCGATGAGTGCAACCCGTGACACCCTTTCCCCGTCAACCGACACCCCCGGTCAGGAGGGCGACCGGCCCAAGCTGGTCCTCATTGACGGTCACGCCCTGGCCTACCGGGCCTTCCACGCCCTGCCGGCCGACCTGAAGACCTCCCGAGGCGAGCTGACCAACGCCGTCTACGGCTTCACCTCGATGCTCCTCAACGTCCTGCGGGACGAACAGCCCGACTACATCGCCGTCACTTTCGATAAAGGGCGCACCTTCCGTCACGACACCTACCCTGACTACAAGGCCCACCGGGTCAAGATGCCCGACGAGATGCACGACCAGATGGCCCGCATCCGCCAGGTCGTCCAGGCCCTGAGCATCCCCATCTTCGAGGTCGAGGGGTATGAGGCCGACGACCTGCTGGGCACGCTGGCCCGCCAGGCCGCCGAACAGGGTGTCGAGACCCTCATCGTCACCGGCGACACCGACGCCCTGCAGTTGGTGGACGACCACACCCGCGTCCTCACCTCCCGCTGGCGCTTCTCCGAGACGGTGACCTACGACGAGGAGACGGTCCGTCAGCGGTACGGCCTCTCGCCGGCCCAACTGGTGGACCTGAAGGCGCTGGAGGGAGACAAGTCGGACAACATCCCCGGCGTGCGGGGCGTCGGGAGGAAGACGGCGGTCAAGCTGCTTCAGAAGTATGGCTCACTGGAGGGGATCTACGAGCACCTGGACGAGCTCTCGCCGAGCCTGCGCCGCAAACTGGAGGCGGGCCGTGAGGCCGCCTTCCTGAGCAAGGCCCTGGCCACCATCCGCCGCGACGCCCCCATCCGCCTGAACCTGGAGGCCTGCCGGAGCCGCGCCTTCGATCGGGAGCAGGTGATGCGGCTCTTTCGCGAGTTGGAGTTCCGCTCCTTAGTGGATCGGGTGCCCCAACCGGAAGGGGAGAAGCCGTCGGGCCGGCCCCGCCAGTTGGGCCTCTTCGAGGCGGCGGCGGAGCCGACCGCTGCGCCCGGCCCGGAGCCTGCCTCCTACCAGGTTATTGCTGACCTCCCTGCCCTGGAGGCCCTGGTCGCCCGGCTGCAGACGGTGGAGGCGATCACCCTGGACACGGAGACGACCCACACCGACCCGATGCAGGCGGAGTTGGTGGGGATCGCGCTCACCGACGGGCCGGGCCGGGGCTACTACGTCCCCATCGCCGGCCCCGACGGCACAGGTGAGGGGCTGCCCCCGGCCCAGGCGCTGGAGGTGCTGCGCCCCCTGCTGGAGGGGCCGACGCCGTTCAAGTACGGCCACAACGTCAAGTACGACCTCACCGTTCTGGCCCTGTTGGGCGTTCACCTGGCACCGCCGGCCTTCGATACGATGATCGCCGAGTGGCTGCTGAATCCGGCCTCGGGCAACCTGGGGCTGAAGAACCTGGCCTGGGCACGGCTGGGCGAGGAGATGACCCCTATCACCGACCTCATCGGCAAAGGCAAGAAGCAGATCACGATGCGCCAGGTGCCGGTGGAGGAGGCGGCCCGCTACGCCTGCGCCGACGTGGATATGACCCACCGGTTGGTGGGGGTGCTGGAGCCCGAGCTGAAGGAAAAGGCGCTCTGGTCCCTCTTCACCGACCTGGAGATGCCCCTGGTGCCGGTGCTGGCGGCGATGGAGATGGCCGGCGTCCGCCTGGACGTGGATCTGCTGGCCCGGATGTCCCGGGAGTTGGCCGCCCGGCTGGGGGAGTTGGAGCGGCAGATCCACGAGATGGTGGGCTTCCCCTTCAACGTCAACTCCACCCAGCAGCTCTCCGATGTCCTCTTCGTCCACCTCAAGCTGCCGGCGACGGGGGTGCGCAAGACGAAGTCGGGCCACTACTCGACGGGAGCCGGCGTCCTGGAGAAGCTGCGGGGCCTCCACCCGGTGGTGGACCTGATCCTGGAGCACCGGCAACTGGCCAAGCTCAAGTCCACTTACGTGGATGCGCTGCCCCGGATGGTGAACCCGCGCACGGGCCGGCTGCACACCTCCTACAACCAGACGGGCACCGTCACCGGGCGCATCTCCTCATCGGCCCCCAACCTGCAGAACATCCCCATCCGCAGCGAGTTGGGCCGGCAGGTGCGGCGGGCCTTCGTCGCCGAGCCGGGCTGGCGGCTGGTGGGGGCCGACTACTCCCAGATCGAACTGCGGATCATGGCCCACGTGGCCGATGATCCGGGGCTCCAGGCCGCCTTCCAGCGGGGGGAGGACATCCACGCCAGCACGGCGGCCGCCGTCCTGGGGGTGGCGCTGGAGGAGGTGACGCCGGAGATGCGCCGGCTGGCCAAGAGCGTCAACTTTGGCCTCTCCTACGGGCAGACCGCCTACGGCCTGGCCCAGACGACGGGCCTCTCCCAGGAGGAGGCGGAAGCCTTCATCCGCACCTACTTCGAGCGCTTCCCCGGCGTGAGAGCCTACATCGAGCGGACGAAGCGGCAGGCGCTGGAGCAGGGGTACGTGGAGACGCTGTTGGGGCGGCGGCGCTACTTCCCCAACCTGGCCAACCTGCGGGGGCCGGCCCGGGGCCGCGCCGAGCGGGAGGCCATCAACGCCCCCATCCAGGGCACCGCCGCCGACATCATCAAGATCGCCATGGTGCGGCTCCACCGGAGCCTGCAGGAGCAGGGCTTCCAGGCCCGGATGATCCTCCAGGTCCACGATGAACTGATCCTCGAAGCCCCGGAGGAAGAGGTCCCCACCGTCGCTCCCCTCGTCCGAGAGGTGATGGAGAGCGCCTTCACCCTCAAGGTGCCGCTGAAGGTGGACCTGAAGGTGGGGGAGAACTGGGAGGAGATGGAGGAGATGGCGTAGGCGAGGCGGAATCCCCTCGCGGCACCGGTATCCCTATTCCGGCGCTGGCATCTCCGAAACCAGCAGCGCCTCCGCCTGTCGGATCTGCGCCCGGACCGTCTCGGGTGCGGTGCCCCCCACGGCCCGCCGCCGGGCCACGGAGCGGGCCGCGTCGAAGACCCGGTAGAGGTCGGCAGCGAAGGCGGGGTGGATGGCCCGGTAGCAGGCCAGGGGAAGCTGCGAGAGGGGAAGGCCCGCCTCCGCGGCCTCCCGGACCACCTGCCCGACGATCTGGTGGGCCTGCCGGAAGGGCAGGCCCTTTTCGACCAGGTAGTCGGCCAGGTCGGTGGCCAGCATCGCCTCGTCCAGCGCCGCCGCCATCCGCTCCTCGTGGACGGTCATCGTGGCGACCGCGCCGGCGACGACGGGCAGCGTGAGGGCCAGCGTCTCCACGGCGTCGAAGAGGGGCTCCTTGTCCTCCTGGAAGTCCTTGTTGTAGCCGCTGGGTGTCCCCTTGAGCACCGCGAGCAGCGTCACCAGGTCCCCCAGGAGCCGTCCGCTCTTCCCCCGCGTCAACTCCAGGCTGTCCGGGTTCTTCTTCTGGGGCATCAGGCTGGAGCCGGTGCTGTAGGCATCGGCCAGGGTGACGAAGCCGAACTCGGCCGTGGAGAAGAGGATCAGGTCCTCGGCCAGCCGGCTCAGGTGGACGCCGATGAGGGCGGCAACGAAGAGGAACTCGGCGATGTAGTCCCGGTCGGCGACGGCGTCCAGGCTGTTGGGGCTGACGGCCCGGAAGCCCAGTTCCTGCGCCAGTGCCTCCCGGTCTATGGGGAAGGGGGTGCCTGCCAGCGCACCGCTGCCCAGGGGGAGCACCGCCGTCCGACGGCGACAGTCGGCCAGCCGCTCCCGGTCCCGCTGCAAGGGCCAGAAGTGGGAGAGCAGCCAGTGGGCGAAGAGGAGGGGCTGGGCCCGCTGGAGGTGGGTGTAGCCGGGCATCAGGGCCTGGGGATGGGCCTGGGCTTGCTGCACCAGGGCGGCCTGGAGCTCCCGTAGCCCCGCCTCCACGGTGGGGATCGCCTCCTCCAGCAGGTAGAGACGGGTGTCGGTGGCCACCTGGTCGTTGCGGGAGCGCCCGGTGTGGAGCTTGCCGGCCACCTCGCCGATCAGTTCGTGCAGCCGCCGCTCCACGGCGGTGTGGATGTCCTCGTCCTCCGAGGCGGGCACGAAGGTGCCCGCCTCGAACTCCTCCCGGACCTGCTCCAGCCCGGCGACGATCCGCTCCGCCTCCTCGGCGGTCAGCAGGCCGACCCGGGCCAGAGCCCGGGCGTAGGCGATGCTGCCCCGGATGTCATGGGCGTAGAGACGCCGGTCGAAGGGGAAGGAATCGTGGAAGCGCCGCATCGCTTCGGCGGGCGGCTCGGTGAAGCGCCCGCCCCAGAGCCGGTGGGGTTCTCGGTTCACGATGGTCTCTCCTTCAGCGCTTGGGCAATCACCGCCGCCAGGCGCTCCACGTCCGGTGGTTTCTGGAGCCAACCTACGACGCCGTGGGTTCGCAGTCCTGCCGCTTCCTCACCCAGCGGGTAACCGGTGAGTACGATGATCTTCACGCCCGGCTTGCGCTGCTGGAGGGCCTGGCAGAGGGCCTGCCCCCCCATCTCCGGCATCACCAGGTCGCTCAGCACCAGGACGATCTCGTCGCTGTGTTGCTCGAAGACCCTCAGGGCTTCCCGACCATGGGCTGCCTCCAGCACCCGGTAGCCCAGGGTCTCCAAGAGCTCCTTCAGCGCCTGCCGTGTGACCAAGTCATCTTCCACCACCAACAGGACCTCGCCGGCCCCCCGAGGGAGGACCGGGTCCTCCCTCAAGGGCTCCTCTATCTCGGGGTGGGCGAGGGCGGGCAGGTAGAGGGTGAAGATGGTGCCCTGCCCCACCTGGCTCTCCACGTCAATGTATCCCTCGTGCTGCCGGATGATCCCGTAGACCTGGGAGAGCCCCAAGCCGGTGCCCTCGCCGGGGGGTTTGGTGGTGAAGAAGGGCTCGAAGATGTGGGGCATGACCTCCGGTGGGATGCCGATCCCGGTGTCTGCGACCTGGATCTGCACCCACTCCCCCGGTGCCATATCGGGCGTCGGGGGCACGTCATCAGACCCGATCTGCACCTGTTCCAGCGCGATCCGCAATCGTCCCCCGTTGGGCATCGCATCCTGGGCGTTGAGGGCCAGGTTGATCAGTGCCTGCTGGAGGCGGGTGGGATCGGCGTTGACGGTGCAGGGACCCGGGCCGAGGGAGAGGTCCAATTGGATGTTCTCCGGCAGGATCCGCTCCAACAGCCTGGTCAGCTCCTTCAGGAAGGGCACCAAGTCGAGGGGCTGGAGTTCGATGAGGGAACGCCGGCTGAAGTCGAGGATCTGTTGGATCAGGCTGGCAGCCCGCCGGGCCTGGTCGGCGATGACCCGCAGGCGCTGGTGGGTTTTGGGTGGCAGCCCCGCATCGCGCAGGGCCATCTGGGTGTGGAGGAGGATGACGGCCAGGATGTTGTTGAAGTCGTGGGCGATGCCGGCGGCCAACTGCCCCACGGTGGCCAACCGTTCTTGTTCCTGCGCCTGCTGCTGGATCTGCCGTTGGCGGGTCACGTCGCGGATGACCAATACCCAACCTCCAGGAGGGAGATTGGTCCCTTCCTCCACCATAGGCCGGGCTGTCATCTCGAAGATGTAGCGGGGAGGACCCTCGATGGCGATCTCGTGCCAGGGCTCCTCCGGGGCGGGGATTAGCAGTTCCTCGATGGGGTTTCCTCCCAAGTGGGTGATCCGGGGAGGGGATTCGTCGCCTACCAGCACGGCGAGGCAGGCGCGGGCGGCCGGGTTGGCCATCAGAAGGCGATGGTGAGCGTCCAGCAGGAGCACACCGTGGGGCACCGTGTCTATGATCTGCTGGACCTGCCGGGCCTGCTCCTGGGTCTGGGCCAACAACCGGGCGTTCTGGATGGCGATGGCGGCCTGGGCGGCGAAGCGGGAGAGGAGGGCGGCATCTCCCAGGCTGAAGCAGCGCTGACCTCGGCCCGCCTGGATGATGAGCACGCCCAGGAACTCCTGGCCCCACCGGATGGGCACCCCAACGAGGGTGGCGGGGAGATCGGCCCACTTGGGGGAGCGACCAGGCCACGTCGAGTAGTCCTCGACGATGATGGGTTCGCCGGTGGCCCAGACCTTCCCGGCCAACCCCTCGCCCCACTCGAGGGTGAAGCCTATCCGCCGCTCCAGTTCCTCGCCGACGGCGACGGCCCACTCCAGCACGTTTCGACGGGGGCGGTAGAGGTAGATCCCGCCGGTCTCACCATCCAGCAAGCGGATCGCCCGCTCGACGATCTGGCGCAGCAAGGTGTCCAGGTCGTGCAGGAGGGCCAGGTCCTGAGAGACTTGGTAGAGGGCTTCCATCTGGTCGGCCTGCCGCCGGGTCTCGTCGAAGAGGCGGGCGTTCTCCAGGGCGATGGCGACCTGGGCGGCCAGGGACTCCAACAGGCGGCGGTCGGCCTCCCCGAAGGCGTGGGGGCGGAAGGACTGAACGGAAATGGCTCCGACCAGACGATCGTGGGCGACCAGGGGGATGCCCATCCAGGTCCGAGCCGGACGGGAGCCGTGCTGGGGTTCGGCGGGCAGGGGGTCCTTCTCCAAGTCCTCCACCAGCAGCGATCGCCGCTCCCGCATCACCCAGCCGGTCAGGCCGCCCTCCGCCAGGGGCATCTCCATCCCGACGGCCCCGGGAACGGGCCGGCCCTCCTCCAGAGCGAGGACCACCTGGAGGGCATCCGTCTCGGCCTCGTAGAGGGCGACGACGAAGGTATCCGGTGCCAGCAGCCGGTGGATCTGCTCGGCGAGGCGTTGGAGCAGTTCCTCGGTGTCCAAGACACTGCTGATGGCCAGAGCTGTTTCATAGAGGCCGGCCAGTTCCTGGGCGCGGCGCCGGGACTCCTCGAAGAGGTGGGCGTTCTGGAAGGCGATGGCGGCCTGGACGGCGAAGGCGGCCAACCGATCGAGGTGTTCCGGGCGGTAGAAGCCGGGCTCGGTCTTGTCCAGGGAGAAGAAAGCGATGACCTCTCCGTGGATGATGATGGGAGCGCCGGCCCAAGAGCGCAGGTAGTCCGAAGCCCGGAACCGCACCCAGTCGGGGTCGGCAGCGGTGTCGGGGATGATCATCGGCTTCCCCGTTTCGATCATCTGGCGCAGGTTGGGCGTCGTAGCGATCTCCAGGCAGAGGGTGGCGACCTCGCGGGCGACCTCCTCGCCGAAACGGTCGTAGCCGCGCATCCGGGCGATGCAGACCTTTCCATCTCTGACCAACATCACGTTGGCCGCGTCATAGGGGACCACCCGGTCAAGCTGCTCCAAGAGGCGGTCGAGCACGGCGTCGAAGTCGAGGGTAGCGCTGAGGGCGAGCCCGACCTCGTGCAACGCCTCGGCCAATTCTCGCTGCTGGCGCTCCGCTTCCAGCAATCGGCTCTTGGCGATGGCCAGGGCGATCTGCCGCGCGGCCTGTTCACCTCGGCTGATCTCCTCCGGCGTGAAGTGGTGGATCTCGTTGAAGGCGATGAGAGCCGCTCCCAGCTTCTCCTCTCTGGCGATGAGGGGAAGGGCCAGCAGCGAGCGGTCGGGGAACATCTCGGCGATGCGCCGGCTGAGGTAGGGGCTGTCGAAGACATCCTCGATGACCAACGGGCGGCCGGCCGCCAGGACGGAACCGGTCACCGTCGTCTCACCGGGCACCACCGTCACCGAGCGGTAGCGCTCCCGCCACTCTCCGTAGGCGGCTGCCGGGATGGGGACCTTCCGCTCTTCGTCCCAGAGGGTGATGTAGCAACTGTCGGCGTGGAAGAGCTCCCCCAGCCGGTCGGCGAGGACCTGGGTCATCGTGGGTAGGTCGGGCATCTCCAGGGCGGCCCGGGTGATCTCGTTCAGGAGGGCGAGGAACTGCTCTCGGGCCTGCAAGGTTTCTTCGGCCTGTTTGCGGTGGATGGCGAAGGCGATGTGGTAGGCGATGGTCTGGGCCATCCGCACCTCTTCCTCGGTGAAGGGGTGGGGGGTGTCGTAGTAGAGCATGAACTTCCCCATCAGCCGGCCCCGATGGACGAGGGGGATGGCTCCCAGTCCCCGGATCCCCTCGGCGAGAATGACCGCCTGCAGGTCCTTCAGTTCGGGGGCTTCGGCGGCGTCGGGAACCAGCACAGGGGCGGGATCCCATTCCTCAGGCGCCCAAGGGGAATGGCCCTCCACCGCCCGACGATAGTCCTCCGAAAGGCCGTGCCAGGCTTTGAAGCGCATCACGCCGTCGGGATCGAGGAGCAGGATGGCTGTCCGGTCGGCCTTGATGGCACCCTCCAGTGCACTGAGGGCTTCCTCGTAGATCTCCTCGACGGCTTCGGTGCGGTTGACGGTGTCGGTCAGGTGGTAGAGGGCCTGGAGTTGCCGGAGGCGTTGGTGCAGAGTCTCCGTCGTCCGCCGCTCCTCCTGCACGAAGCGAGCCAGGAAGATGACGGCCAGGAAGGCCAGGAGGCTCACCATCAGCCCCGGCAGTTCGGTCAAGGAATTGAGCAGTGGGAGCGCTGGTCCCCCATGCTCGGACCACAGTGCCAGCCCTGGCCGAACGGCCATCAGAGCTAGCATCACCGTCAAGAACCCCATTCGCCAGTCCCGCACCCGTCGTAGCAGGACGATGGACCAGCCCGTTGCCACCAGGCGAATCCCTATGGAGAGGACGAGCACCAGAACCGCCAATGACACCTCGCGTACCTCCTAGGCCCTTGAGGGGACACGGATGGACACGGATGGGACGGGTTCACACGGATAGGCCCTGAAAAGTCCGTGTCCATACGTCGGCCTTGAGGGTGTTTTCCTACGGAAGACGAAGAACCCCGGCTCTATGATACTACAAGCCGGGGGGAGATACAAGGGGTTCGTAGTCCGTAGTCCTCGGTCCTCAGTCCATAGTCCTCGGTCCTCAGCCCTCAACCAGCGGTCGGCGGTCGTATCCGGTCCTCAGTCCGCCGCTAAGCCGCTATCCGCTAGCCTCGCTAGGCTGCTCGATCGGCGGGTAGGGGGTGGTGCCCAGGCGGGAGAGGAGGGCGGCACCCAGGGCCAGTCCCATCAGCAGCCACATCACGAGGCCGCCCAGGCAGGGTACCAGGGTTTCCACCAGCCGCGCTCCCAGGGTGAGCAGGAAGGCCCCGCCACCCACCACCAGCGGGGGGGGTAGGGAGAGGTTCAGCGAGCGGGCGACCTGCTCTCCCAGACGGGATCCCAGGCCGGCCCATCCTAGCAGGCCAACCGCTGTGGCCGCGACGACCAGGACCGGGATCAAGGGGGCACCGCAGATGGTGATCAGCAGCGTGAAGGAGAGGGCGGCCACGGCGAGGATGCTCAGGCAGCCCACGCTTAGGCTGGGCAGGGGCGATTGCAGAGCCGTCTCACCGACCAGAGCCATCTGGCGAGGCCAGAGGGCGTGGATGACCACGGCGATCAGGCCGATGGCCAGGGCGGACAGCAGCGCACCGACGCCACGCCAGACCACCAGGGCCGGCCCTTCGGTCCAGAAGAAGCTGGGGAAGCGCCAGGACCAGGACCAGAAGCGCCTCCAGGCTCGCCCTGGCCCCACCCCTCGCCAGGGGAAGGTCTCAACCAGCCTCCCGTAACGGGCCCCGGGCATCGCTTCGACGCGCCCCCCCAGGGTGACCACGTCGCCGGCCACGTGGGCCGATTCGTTCAGGGTGACGTCGGCCCCCAGCACGACCAGGTCGCCGCTGATGTAGCCGGCGATGGTGGCGTTGCTGCCCACAGCGGTCACACTGCCCAGCACCTCGCTTCCCGGTTCCATGCGCAGGACGGCCCCGATGAGGACCAGGTCGCCGCGGATCCGGTCGCCCTCGCGCAGCACCAGTTGGCGTCCGACGACGACCTCATCGCCCAACGGTCCTAAGGCCAGGGCCCGGGTCGGGGGAAAGAGGAGGCTTGTCAGCCCCAGCAGCACAACGGCAGCAAGTATCCCGACAATTCGACGCATACGGTTTTCTCCTTGCAGAGCGGTTCTTCCTACGCTTCCACAACGAACTGCAAAGCAGCGATCAGAGACGCGAACACACGCTTGATTTCCTCTTCGTCGGCCAGCGAGAGAAGCTTGCCGGCGAAGACGGCTGGTGACATTCCTAACCGGACTGTGGCCAGGTAGATTCGCACATAGTCCTTGGCCTCTCGCATACGGATGCCATTGCGTCGGAGCAACTCGGGGACTTCCTGACGGACCTTCTCTGCAAGGGCAGCCTCGCCAACGCTTTCCAGGCCAATTCCTTGGAGCAGTCGCGTTGCGGTTCGAGGATGCAGGGCCAGAGCAAGCACGTAGTCATCTGTTGTAGACTTGGTGAACCGCTGCGACAGGCCGGGTATTGATGGGTAATGGGCGACATGAAGAGCCAGCCGCAGGTCCGGCTCATCCGATTGCCACGTGAAAACGTTAGCGTAGTCAGGATGAACAGCCAAGCTAGGCATTTTTGCAAACCCGCGCTCTTCAAAAAGGCGGCGGACAGTTTCTGCCACGCTCTGCCGGATGCTGTCGAGAGACTCGCCCTCATCCTCGTCCAGATCCCGCATAACCAGACAGCGCACAGGCGCTGCACCGAGCTCCGGTCCCAACTCGTTTCTGATCGCCTGGATGACTTGTGCCTTGCCGCCTTTCCGCTCGCGCAGGCGTTTCTTCCAACCAGGGTTAAGATTGACGCTCAATTGGCGTTCCATCAGATGGATCACCACATTTTTCTCCGTATCCCCTTCAACGAATACGTGGGGCAAGTCCATGGCTCTATTCCTCCTCCCGCAGCGAGAAGAAGAGTGGGCTGGTCAGTTCATCCCCCCATGCTCGGGGGTCCCGTCCAGCTTCTAACCAGGCGATCAGGTTGTCTGCGTCAAACCACGAAGAGCGGAGAGTCCCCTCCTCCAAAGCCAACCGGAAAGCTATGATCTGGCTTCCGTTGATCTGACCCCTTCGGGCCATCTCTGTGAAGCATGCGACCACTTCCAGGCTCTGGCTGCTGATGAAAAGCTGGACCGGTTTCCCGTGTACGATCTCTGCCACTTCCTGGAGAAGGCGATCCAGTGTTCGGGGGTGCTGGAACAACTCCGGCTCCTCCCATAGGACCAAGCCTGGCTCTCCGTCCTTGGTCAACTCAGCTAAGGCGATCAGAGGGGTCAGGAGCTTGAACGCTGCCCGTGCTCCGTCCCCGTACATATCAATTGGCATCGCCCGTCGTTTCTCTGGCGCGATCCATCCTTGCTCCCAGCGGCTGTCCAGCCCAGCCGGCGGCAAGAACTGCACGCTGAACGGCTCACCGATATCGAAGACCTTTCCAAAGTGGTGGGCAATTCGGTGGGACCAGCCGGGAATCTCTCCCAACATACGTTGGTAGAAATCCAAGAGCAAATGACGCTGGATGATGTCCATCTCGTAAAAGAGCACCCGGCGTGGCACAGGAATGTCTCCCTGGATAACCCAGGTGGCGCTTCCCTGCCGGTGGTAGCTCAGCTCAGGGTGCCAGCAAAAACACAAACTCTTCCCCGAGAAGGGCAGGATTTCACGGCCGCCGAGCTTTTCAGCCAGCACTTCGGCTTCCTGTTCCAAGTTCCGCACCGTAGACCTCAGGCTGAAGAGGGCGACGACTTGTTCCTCACCCTTAGGGAATCCGCCTTCGGTGCTGAGGGTAAAGGAACGCAAGGCTGACTCTCGGTCCTCAACGGTAATCCGCAACAGGCCACCATCCCAGCGCCCCAGTCCCTTCCATCGCTCTGGAAGCCCGTGTTTGGTCCACACCCGGGAAAGCGGGTGATACCCTAGCATATCTTTGTCTGACACCCCCACATCATAGGTGCGTTCCTGGTGGGTCAGCACAGCCTCACGTCCCGCCGTGGCCGCCAAGTAGAGGGCTTCCAACAAGGTGGACTTCCCGGCGTTGTTGGGGCCGATCAACAGGTTAAACTGCCGGAAACGGCTCACCACCCCCTGCTGAATGCCCCGGAAATTCCTGAACCTGATGCTTGTGATCATAGGATTGCCTCCTGGGCGACCTTCTCGGACATACGGCCACTCACTCGCGGGTGCACTCTTCGTTCAGGGAGTCTGGACCCGCCGATCCGCGCTTCTGAGGCGGTAGGCGCCCGACTGGAGGCCCAGCAGGAAGAGCAAGAGCGCCCCCAGAGCGGCGTGGGCGGCCGCGCCGAGGGAGAGGTCCAGACCGGCGGCCAGGGCGTGCGCCGCAATCCAAAGCCCCCGCAAGGTGTGCCATACCACCACCAGCCCGTGGCGGGCGAGTTGGCGGATCACCTCCGCGTCGGGGGAGAGGGGGAGCGGGAGGAGCCAGCCCTGCAGAAGCGGGGCGAAGGCGAGCAGGGCCGCCGCTGCCAGCACGACCAACCCCCCGCCCAGCCGACGGCGGGCGTTCTGACGGGCCAGCCGGGCTGCCACCCGGTCGGCGAACCCCGGCGCCGGCGGAACCAGGGGCGCACGACCGAGCCAGTTCTCGACGGCCTGAAGCGCGGTCCACTCCGCCTGACAGACCGGGCAACGATCCAGGTGGGCTTCCAATCGGTTCACATCGGACAGCACCAGGGTGCCATCCAGAGCGTCCATCATCAGCAGGCCGGCTTCTTCGCAGTTCATAGGCTCACCTCCTCAGCGCTCAGGCGGGCTCCGAGGCGGGCCGGGGCGCATTGGGCACCAGGCCGGCCTGCTGAGCAGCCCGGGCCAGCATACGCCGGGCCCGGAAGAGCCGGGACTTGACGGCGCTGACGGTGCTCTCGGTCATCTGGGCGATCTCCTCATAGGAGAGGTCGTACCAATAGCGGAGCACGATGGCCATCCGGTAGTCGGGGGGCAACGTGGCCAGCAGGGCCTGGACCTGGGCCTCTCGCTCTGCTTGCTCCACCGCCTGCTCCGGGTCGGTCTCCGGGCCGGCCTCCGGCCCGGTCCACCCCGCAGCCTGGAGGGTCTCCTCTTCCAAGGAGAGCCAGGTGAGCCGGCGGCGTCGCAGCAGGTCAATGCAGTGGTGGGCGGCGATGGCGAGCAGCCAGGCGCTGAACTTACGGGTAGGATCGTAGCGGTGGAGCTCGCGGTAGGCCCGCAGAAAGGTCTCCTGAGCCGCCTCCTCGGCCTCCATCGGATCGCCCAACATCCGGTAGGCCAGGTTGTAGACGGGGACCTGATAGGTTTCCACCAGTTGGGTGAAGGCAGCCTGATCCCCCTGCCGCGCCCGTTCGATCCAGTCCCGCTCCGTATCCACGCCATTCCGCTCCCCGCTGAACCTGATCGGTGGCAAGCCAGCCCCACGATGGGGGTGGGGCGTCGGCGTCCATAGGGCTATACGCACCGGGGGCTGGAAAGTTGCACGTCTCGATTGTATCACAGCCGGGAGTGGACGGCAACCTTTAGTTGCCATAGAGGTCTCCTCGTTGTACAATTCTCTACGTCCATATCCACCCCCCGGAAAGTGAGGTCAGGGCTTGAGCGACTCCCCCTCAATCCCTCTGTACGAAATCGAGCGGGCGCGGCGCGAAGCGCTGGAGATGCTTCAGGCGGCGGCTGCCGACCTCACGGCGGAGCTGGACCTGGAAGTGTTGTTGGATCGGCTGGCCGAGCGGGCTGCTGCCCTATTCAACGTACCGACCATCAGCGTGATGCTGTGGGAACCCGAGGAAGATATGGCGACCATCTACGCCTCCCGGGGGCTCTCACCTGCCTACGTGGCGGGCCAACGGATCCCCCGAAGGGAGGCAGAGCAGGTCTTGGAGACGGCCGACTGGCGTCCCTTCGTCCTCGACCTTCGTGCTAATCCCTTGGGCGACCGGGACCTTATCCTCAAGGAAGACCTCTACAACGTCCTGGCCGCCCCTTTTGTCTTCCGGGGGCGGTTGCTGGGCTCTCTCAACCTCTATGGCAAGGGAGCACCTCGGGATTTCACTCAGGACGAGATGCGGCTGGCCGGCATCCTGGCCAACCAAATGGCCGTCGCCATCGAGAACGCCCGTCTCTTCCAGGAAACCCGCCGGCGGGCCGACGAGATGGCTGCCCTGCTGGAGGTGGATCGCCAGATCTCGTCTACCCTCAATCTGCCTCGCCTCCTGGAACTGATCGCCAGCCAGGCCCAACGGGTTCTCCAGGCGGATCACAGCGATCTCTACCTGCTGGAGGAGGATGGCAAGACGCTCCAGGCCGTGGTCTCCATCGGTGATTACGCCCTCGATGTGATGGCCACGCCCCTGCAGGTGGGCCGGGGGATTGTGGGGCTGGTGGCTCAGACAGGCCGGGCGGAGATCGTCAATCGGGTGGACCTGGACCCCCGGGCAATGCGGCTGCCCAACATCCCCGATCGTCCCCAGGCTCTCCTGTGCGCACCGCTGATCTCCCGAGGCAAGGTCATCGGGGTGCTCGCCCTCAGCCGGATGGGGGGGCGAGAGTTCGTCCAGGCCGATCTGAACTTCCTGGTCGGCCTGGCCCGGCAGGCGACCATCGCCATGGAAAATGCACGGCTCTTCCAGGCCGCCCAGCAGCGGGCGGAGGCCCTGGCTCGCCGGACCGAGGCCCTGATCCAGTTGGTCGAGTTCTCCCGTACCTTGGCCACCAGCCTGGAGATGGAGACGATCCTGAACCACCTGGTCAGGAGGATGGGCAACCATTTCGAGGCGGCAGTCACCACGGTGGCCCTGACAACCGAAGGGGAGGGAGACCCCGCCTTTCGGATCGTGACCGTCTACGACCGGACGGGGCGGCTCTCCCAAGAGAGGTGGGTGATCCCCGCATCTCGCTCACCGGCGCTGGCCCGCGTGATCCGGGAACGCTGTCCGCTCTTCATCGGCGATCTGGCTCCGACCTCGTTGACCGAGCTCTTCCTCGAAGAGGAGCGGGAGGCGATCGCCCACCTACAGGTCCACGCTGTGCTTATCCTGCCCCTCCTCTGCCAGGAAGAGGCGATCGGCGCGGTCAGCCTGTGGATGCAGCGGATCATCCGCCGTCTCCCCGACGGGGAGCTGGACTGGGCGAAGGCCGTCGCCGACCAGGCTGCCCTGGCCCTCCAGAACGCCCGCCTGTACGCCGAATCCCGGCAGCAGGCCCGGGAGATGGCCGCCGCCCTGGAACGTCAACAGGAGCTGGACCGCCTGCAACGCCAGTTCATCCAGAACGTCTCCCACGAACTGCGCACCCCACTGGCCCTGGTCCAGGGGTACGTGGAGTTGCTCCACGCCGGTGACCTGGGTCCTCTCGACCCCGTGCAGCACCAAACCCTCTCCATCGTCGTGGATAAGGTCAAAGTGCTGGCTCGACTGGTCGAGTCCATCACGGCGCTGCAGGAGATCGAGAGCGGCCCTCTGACGCTCCACCCGCTCTCGCTGACCGAGGTGGCCCAGACGGCCCTCAAAGGCGTCCAGCAGACGGCCTACCGGGCGGGCGTGGAGCTGGTGCTGGAAGTGGAGGACCAACTGCCTCTGGTGTACGGGGACAGGGCCCGGCTGGGGCTGGTCTTTCACCATCTGCTGGAGAACGCCATCAAGTTCAGCCCCGACGGCGGGCGGGTGACGCTACGGCTGGGTGCCGATTCCCAGATGGCCCGGATCGAGGTTTCGGATCAAGGGGTGGGCATCCCCTCCGATCAACAGGAGCGCATCTTCGATCGCTTTTACCAGGTGGATGGCTCCGCCACCCGCCGTTTCGGAGGGGCGGGGCTGGGATTGGCTGTGGTCAAGGAGATCGTCTTGGCCCACGGGGGCCGTGTAGGGGTGGAGAGCCGAGCGGGCCGGGGCAGTACCTTTACCGTAGAGCTGCCGTTGGCCCCCTTGCAGGATGCGGACACCGAGGGCTGAGATGAACACATACATCTTCACGCCTCCGGCGCTCCTGATGGCCGCTCTCTCCGGCCTGATGGGTGGTCTGGCCTTCTACGCCTTCCGTCGCCGCCAGGAGCAACCCGGCATCCTCTACTTCGTGGGTCTGATGGCGGCCCTGGCGTGGTGGATGGGTGGGCTCTCCCTGGAGGTTTCCAGCCTTTCCCCCAAGACCGCTCTCTTCTGGGCCAGAGCCGAGTACCTGGGGATCAGCTTCATCGGACCGCTCTGGTTTCTCTTCGCCCTCCAGTACGCCGAGCACCACCGGCCCCTTCCCCGCTGGCTTGTTCTGCTCGTCTTGGGCTCCGGTCTCCTCAGTCTGTTGGGGGCGTGGACGAACGACTGGCACCGCCTCTGGTGGATCGAGGTCCGGTTCAACCGCGACGTCGGTCCGCTGTTGGTGATGGACGCCCGCTACGGTCCTCTCTTCTGGGCTCACGCGGTGATCGCGTACGGCTACGTCCTCGCCGGCGACCTGATCTACTTGGCCGCTTTCCTGCGGGCAGGCCCCCTTTATCGCTACCAGGCCAGCCTGATCCTCGTCGCCGCTTTCATCCCCCTCCTGGCCAACATCGCCTACGTCCTCCGTTGGATCAACGGCATCCCGGCCCTGCTCCTGACAGCCTTCAGCTTTGCTCTGATGGGGGGGATGATGCTTTACGGGCTGCTCCGCTATCGCCTGCTGGAGGTCCTGCCCATCGCCCGCTGGGCGGTGGTAGACCACCTGCCCGACGGTATCCTGGTGGTGGACCCGGCTTCCCGGATCGTGGACCTGAATCCGGCGGCGCGACGGTTGGGCGGGATGGTCCGGCGAGAGCCCCTGGGACAGCCGCTGGAGCAGGCCATCCAGCCCCCCTCTCTGGCCCAGGCGCTGGCGGAGGCCTGCCGGAGAGCTGCGACCCAGCCCGTGGAAGGGGAGGTCCGGTTGGAGCGTTCGACGGGTCTACAGGTTCTCCAATACACTGCCCACCCCTTCTGTGATCGCCGGGGACGCCTGCTGGGCCGCATCTTGATCCTGCGGGACATCACCGCCCGGGTGCAGGCGGAGGATGCGCTGCGCCAGCGCAGCGAGGAGTTGGATGCCTTCGCCCGCACCATCGCCCACGATCTGAAGGCTCCCCTGGCCACCGTGCGGGGGTACGTGGGGGTCCTGATCGAGGACTATGGCTCTCGGCTGGACGAGGAGGGGCGTCGCCTCCTGGCCCGGGTCGAGGAGGGGGCGAACCGGATGGCCCGGATGATCGAGGACCTGCTGCTCTTGGCCCGTGCCGCCCGGGTTGAGGGGCCGATGGAGCCGGTGGACGTGGGTGAGGCGATCTACACCGCCCTCCTTGGCCTGGAGCGGGCCATTGCAGAGCGCCGTATCCTCCTGACCATTGCGCCGGAACTCCCCACCGCGCTGGGCCATCCCGCCTGGGTGGAGCAGGTCTTCTCCAACCTTCTGGACAATGCCATCAAGTACATCGGCGAGGAGAACCCGGCCCCCCGCGTGGAGGTGGGCGGCGAGCTGGTCGTCACCCAATCAGCCGAGGGGGAGGTTCGGGAGGCCCGCTTCTGGATCCGGGATAATGGCATCGGGATCGCCCCGGAGGATCAGGAGCGCATCTTCCAGCCCTTCACCCGCCTGCTGCACAACCACCGGGGGGGCGTCGGGTTGGGCCTGGCCATCGTTCGCCGGGCTGTGGCTCAGATGGGGGGACGGGTCTGGGTGGAGAGCGAGGTAGGGCAGGGGAGCACCTTCTACGTCGCGCTACCGACGGTCTCCTCGTACCGCGAGGGATGCGGGAACGAGGATCGGTCCCACGACGGGACCGCCTGAGAATGTGGAGGAGGAGCAGAATGGAGTACGTCAACCTTGGCCGCAGCGGCCTCAAGGTCTCCCGCATCTGTCTGGGAACGCTGAGCTATGGCACGCCGGCGTGGCGGGATTGGGTCCTGCCGGAAGAGGAGAGCCGCCCTTTCATCAAGCGAGCCTTGGAACTGGGAATCAACTTCTTCGACACCGCCGATATGTACTCCCAGGGTGTGAGCGAGGAGATCCTGGGCCGGGCGCTGCGGGATTTCGCCCGGCGGGAGGAGGTGGTCATCGCCACCAAGGTCTACTTCCCCACCGGCGAAGGGCCCAACCAGCGCGGCCTCTCCCGCAAGCACATCATGGACGCGGTGGACGCCTCGCTGCGGCGGCTGGGCACCGATTACATTGACCTCTACCAGATCCACCGCTGGGATTACGAAACGCCCATCGAGGAGACGCTGGAGACCCTGCACGACCTGGTCAGGATGGGCAAGGTGCGCTACATCGGGGCCTCCAGCATGTACGCCTGGCAGTTCGCCAAGGCTCTCTACCTGGCCGATATGCACGGCTGGACCCGCTTCGTCTCGATGCAGAACCACTACAACCTGGTCTACCGGGAGGAGGAGCGGGAGATGCTGCCCCTCTGCCGGGCGGAAGGGGTGGGCGTCATCCCCTGGAGCCCTCTGGCCCGGGGCTTCCTGGCCGGTAACCGTTCCAAGCAGGGCGGTGGCGAGACGAAACGGGCGCGGAGCGACGAGTTCGCCCATCGGATGTACTATCAGGAGGCCGACTTCCGGGTGGTGGATCGGGTGGTGGAACTCGCCCGACGTCGAGGGGTCACGCCGGCCCAGATCGCCCTGGCCTGGCTGCTCCACCAGCCGGGTGTCACCGCGCCCATCGTCGGGGCGACCAAGATCTCCCACCTGGAGCAGGCGGTCGCCGCCCTGGAGATTCGGCTCTCCCCGGAGGAGTGCGCCTACCTAGAGGAGCCTTATCAACCCCATCCGGTGTTGGGGCATGAGTGACAGCCTGGTGCGTGTGTGGTATAATCCGGTCTGCCTGTGCCCTGTACGACCGATCTGAGGTATCCCCGGCTTCAGTCGGTCATGCTTCAGGAGGAAGCCGATGCTCGCCGACCTTTCAGGCTCGGAAGCGTTGACCTTCGACGATGTGCTCCTGCTACCGGGTCGTTCCAGCGTGCTGCCGGCTCATGTAGACCTTCGGACCCGGCTGGCCCCTACCATCCACCTCAAAATTCCCATCCTCTCGGCTGCGATGGACACCGTTACCGAGGCCCGACTGGCCATCGCCTTGGCCCGCGAAGGCGGGATCGGCGTGATCCACCGCAATATGTCCATCGAGGCCCAAGCTGCCGAGGTAGACAAAGTGAAGCGCTCGGAGTCGGGGATGATCGCGGACCCCATTACCCTCCCCCCCGACGCCACCGTCGCCGAAGCCGAGGCGATCATGAGCCGCTACCACATCTCCGGCGTCCCCATCGTCGCCGACGGGAATCGGCTCGTCGGTATCCTCACCAACCGGGACATCCGCTTCCTGGAGGACCACAGCGTCCCGGTGCGGGAGCTGATGACCTCGGAGAACCTGATCACGGCCCCTGTGGGGACCACGCTGGAGGAGGCCCGGGAGATCCTGCAGGCTCATCGGATCGAGAAGCTCCCCCTGGTGGACGACCAGTTCCGCCTCAAGGGGCTGATCACCGTCAAGGACATTATGAAGAAGCGGGATTACCCCAACGAGGCGACGGACAGCCAGGGCCGGCTCCTGGTAGGGGCTGCTGTTGGAGTCACCGGCGACTGGTGGGAGCGGCTGTCCGCCCTGATCGAGGCCGGCGTGGACCTGATCGTCGTGGACACGGCCCACGGTCACTCGCGGGCGGTCCTGGAGGCGACGGCGCAGATCAAGGCGGCCTACCCGGACCTGCCCCTGGTCGCGGGGAACGTGGCCACTCCCGAGGGGACGGCCGACCTCATCGCGGCCGGCGCGGACATCGTCAAGGTGGGGGTAGGGGCGGGATCCATCTGCACCACCCGGATTGTGGCCGGCGTGGGGGTTCCCCAGATCACCGCCATCGCCCAATGCGCCCACGTCGCCCGGGAGAAGGGCGTCCCGATCATCGCCGATGGAGGGATCAAGTACTCGGGGGACATCGTGAAAGCGCTGGCCGCCGGCGCCGATGCCGTGATGCTAGGGGGGCTCCTGGCCGGCCTGGAGGAAGCGCCCGGCGAGGTCGTCCTCTGGCAGGGCCGCCCCTTCAAGGAGTATCGAGGGATGGGCAGTCTGGGGGCGATGCAGGGGTACGGACGGGATCGCTACGGCAGCGGGCAGGTGGCCGTCACCAAGCTGGTGCCCGAGGGCGTGGAAGGGCGGGTCCCCTACAAGGGGAAGTTGAGCGACTACGTCTACCAGTTGGTCGGTGGCCTTCGCTCGGGGATGGGCTACGTGGGAGCGGCCAACCTGGAGGAACTGCATCGGAAAGCCCGCTTCGTGCGCATCACCCAGGCCGGTCTCATCGAGAGCCACCCCCACGATGTCCTCATCACCAAGGAGGCTCCCAACTACCGGCAACCCTCCACCGGCCAAACCTGGCCCTGATTGGTCGGTGATCATTGGGGGTAGGGAGATGAGCCGTCCACGAATGGGGCGCGAATACACGAATGAAAACGGAACTGCCCCATTCGTGCATTCGTGAGAGATTCGTGGACGGCCTGCTACGGACTACCCTCTCGCTCACTCGTGGGCAATCGCCAATGATTTACGCTTGAAATCTGGCCCCTTTTGTGGTATAGTGGCACTGTGCTTGGCCGGGTGCTCCAACCGACGGCTCGTCTGTCGGAGGTGGGGGGGCCTGGAGATGGGCTATTGCAGCGACGACGGTGCTCGGTCCAATAGACGAGGATAGAGGGCGATGACGAAGAAGACGGCAGGTCTGATCCTCTTCCTGATGGCCTTGGCTGGCCTGCTCCTGCTCGCCGGGCAGGCTGCTGAAGCGGGTCCCCGGATCCACCCCCCTCCCCGTCCCCTGTTTCAGGTCAACGAGACAGAGCCCAACGACTCTTTCAGCGACGCCGATAATGTGGGGGATTTCACACCGGGCCAGATTATCAGCGGGACGCTGAACCCGGCGGGTGAGGACGATTTCTTCCGCTTCGCCGTCACCCCGGGCCGTCAGTACCGGGCCGAACTCCGTCCTCTGACCGTCTCCAAGCTGGAGATGGAGATATACTTTTCCAGCCAGGCCCTGTCTGACAGTACAGGTCCCTCTGGTAGTACGATGGAGATCTTCTGGACGGCATCGGATTCCCTCTACTACATCCGGGTTTTTAACGATGGCTCCAGCAGTGGCACCTACCGCCTCTTCGTCTCCGAGGTGGGGACGACGCCCACCCCGACGAACACCCCCACGCCCTCTCCCACCCCGACCCCCACACCGACCGACGCCTGGGATGCCTACGAGCCCAACAACGGGCTGGACCTGGCGGATCCCGATCCCAACAAGCGTCCTAGGGATGTCTCCCTGGGTCAGACGCTGGAGAACCTCAACTTCTGGCCCTTCGGGGCCAAGACGGAGGCTGAGGCCAACGATCCGGCCCGCCGGGATGTAGACGTCTTCCGCATCTGGTGCAAGCCGGGCCACCGCTGCCGGGCAGCCACCGAGGTCACCTCCGGTGTAGACACCCGCATCCGCATCTACGCCGACACGGCCATCACCGTCACCGATCCCATCGTCGCCGAGAACGATGACCGGGCTCCCAACGACCTGGGCTCCGATGTGACCTGGACCTCCAGTGGCAGCGGTTTTTACAAGGTTTACGTGGAGAACCTGGATGGTTCCCCCCGCACGATGACGGGCCAGACCTACAAGCTGGTGCTGGAGGACGTGTCACCCACGGCTACGCCAACGCCGACCCAGACACCGACACCGAGCCCCGGCCCTTCGGCCACGCCCACCTCCGGCCCCACGGCCAACCCTTACGTGGACGACTACGAGCCCAACTACGACTTTGACCACGCGGCCGTCATCGGCCTGGGAGAACGGATCACCGGCCTGAACTTCGCGCCCTGGGGTGGGGCGACCGAGGACAATGACTTCTACAAAGTCTGGGTAAAGCCGGGACTCCTCTATGTCTGCGAGACCTTTATGAAAAGTCCGGGGACGGACACCAATATGATCCTTTACGACGCCAACCGTAACGGCATCGCCGGCAACGACGACAAGGCCCCGGGCGACTACGGCAGCAAGGTCTCCTACTTCTCCACCTACCAGGGCTACCTCTACATCCTGATCGGCCAGGTGGGCGGTGTCCGGCCCGAGGAAGGGAAGGACCGGGTCTACGACCTGGAGTGCCGCATTGTTGTGCCGGGAACGCCGACGCCGACGCCGACATCCCGGGTCAGACCTTCACCCACGCCTTCGCCGGCCCGGCCCACGGCCACATCCACCCCGGCCCTGCCTCCGACGGCTACCCCTCAGGAGGGCCAGACGCTCTCCCTCCGCCCACTGATAACCCCCACGCCGCCGCCGGCGACGGCGGGCACCTCCGTCCCGGGCTCCCCTACGCCCTCCCTGCTGACCATCGAGATCCTGCTCTACTACGATGGCAACCGGGATGGGAAGCCCGACACGGGGGAGGGGATCACCTCCATCCCCGTCTACGCCTACGATGCGACGACCAACGAGCGGCTGGCCCGGGGGTACACCGATGCGTCCGGCTACCTACGCTTCACCGTGCCGGCCTCAGAGGCCGTGCGGATCAGCATCCCCTTCTTTAGCTTCAGCCAGATTGTGGCTGCCGATGCCAGCATCGAAGTGCGCATCGCGCCACCACCACCGCCAGGGGGAAGTCCCTGATGAGTTCAAAGCCATCGCCTTCCCATCCCTCTGAGTCGCTTCCGGGATCCGGCCCCACGACCCCACCTCCCCGACGCCCCACACCGTCGGGCCGACCGCCCAAGAAACCACCTCAGAGACGAAGTCCTGCCGCCATTCTAGGGACCGGAGAGCGGCGCGCGAAGCTGCTGCTGTTGGGCGGGATCGTTGCTCTGCTGCTCCTCACCCTGTTGGTCTGCTGGGCAGGCTGGCGCTTAACCCGTCGCCTGCGGGGGGAGGAGCTTCCGCCTACCTTGGTCCCCATCGCCAGCCCCCGTCCGACATCCACCCCGGCCTTCCAGGAGGTCCCCGAACCCCTGGCCTCGCCGATGGTCGTCCCGCTGGTGAGCAGCCAGGATGTGCGGACCGCCCCCGCCATCCCGATGACCCTGCGCGTGAACGGGCGCGTCTTCCCCATCGAGCCCGACTACGAGGCTGGGACTGACTGGCCCGCCCCCCCCGCCGTCCCGGAGCAGGCCCGGTGGGCCTCCGGGACCTTGGTCAACTACCTGATCGGCTTAGCCCCTGACGAGGAGAACCGGGCGTTGCTGGAGGGGCTAGAGGAAGGGAGCGAACTGACGCTGGAGATGAGTACGGGGGTGCGACTGCGCTTCCAGGTTCAGGAGCCTGCCCGCCCACCCGAGGACGAACGGCTTCTCTTTGCCCAGAACAGGCCGGGCCTGACGCTGGTACTGCTTGCCGAGGAGCCTCAAGAGCGGCTGGTGGTAACGGCCGGCTATGCCGGCGAAGAGACCTCCCTACCCCCAGAGTTGGTGACGGCCCCGCAAGGAGAGGTGGGTGAGCAGGTCCAGACGACCAGCGTGCGGGTCAGCGTGTTGGAGACGCGGGTGGTACGGGCGGCTGAGGCTGGTCTACCTCCCGGTAGCGCCTATTACCTGGTGGACTTCTCCGTGGAGAACATCGGTCGGCAGGTGCTGGATCCCAACTTCTTCCAGATGGAACTGCGGGATGGGGCGGGGAATGTCTACCCCCTCACCCTCTCCGCCAACCAGTTCGCCAACTACGGCTTGCCTACGGACCCCTTAAAGCCCGGCGAGACGGTCATCGGATCCGCCGGCTACCTGATCCCTGAACGCCTTCCCACCGAAGAACTGCGCTGGACCTTCAACCCGCTGCCGGGATCCAACCAGTGGATCCAGGTCTTGCTCCCCTACGCCACCCCAACTCCGGCGCCCACCTCCCCCCCGGCGGTGGGTTATGCCGAAGTCTACCTGGATGACGCCTTCCTCTCGAAGGATGGGGAACTGCTCATCGTCGAAGGGGAGGTATACAACCCATCGTCGGCTCCGGTCACGCTGGAGGCCGAAGCGATCCGGCTCAGTTCCAGTGCCGGAGTGGCCGACCTGGTGAGCACTGCGCCTCTGCTCCCCATCACCATCGCGCCGGGGGACTCCCAGATCATCGAGCTTCAGTTCCAACGGCCGGCAGCCGACAGCGCCGTCTTGGAGATCCTGGGCTACGCCTTCGAGATCAGCGGATTGGGGCCATAAGCCCGTTCGGATAGAATAGGCCCATCCCCGGCCTGGGGGGGGAGAGCGGCCATTCCTTTGCTCCCACGCAGGGCGCGGGAGTGGTCTTCTCTGTTCCCAACGCTCCGGCGTGGGAACAGGCCGGGACCGATGGGGGGGCGGATCAGGCAAGGAGGAGGGGACCTCGATGGAGATTCAGGCACGTCAGCAACGATGCTGCTGACGTGCCTCGTTTTCTTGTCATCCCTCGAAGGATCCAGCCAGAAAGGAGGTGAGCTGCATGGCGAAAGAGGTCTTCACCATCGTGGAGCGGTGCATGGCCTGCAAAGCGTGCGAAATCGCCTGCGCGGTGGAGCACTCGGCGGCCAAAACCCTGTTCGGTGCCCTGCTCGAAAGCCCCCGCAGTCGCCCTCGGGTGCGGGTGCAACGGGCGATGGCTTTCAGCTACCCCGCCCGCTGTATGCACTGCGAAGATGCCCCCTGCATCCTCGCCTGTCCGACGGGAGCGATGCAGCGCCATCCGGTCACCGACAGCGTCTTCGTGGACGAGGACCGCTGCATCGGCTGCTGGATGTGCGTGATGGTCTGCCCCTTCGGAGCCGTCACCGCCGACCCCACCTACAAGAGGGCGCTCAAGTGCGACCGCTGCCCGGAGCGGGTGGAGGCCGGACGGGAGCCGGCCTGCGTGGAAGCCTGCCCTACCCACGCCCTGGTCTTCGCCTCGCCCGAGGAGATGGCGGCCATGCGCCGGGAGCCGATCGCCCAGCAGGTGGCCGCAGCGGTCACCGCCACCGAAGGGCTGAGCACCGTCCGGCTCTGGCGCTCGCTGCGGAGCTCGGCGTAGCGCCCAGCGGGAATCTTGGGCGCTCAGGCCCTTGGAACGAGGGAGAAATACCAATGCGCGAAGGGAAGACGACCGGCTCTCGGCCTGCATTTTGTGGAAGGAGGTCTCCAGATGGTCACGACCCTTGTCCCTGAATCGGAAGCCCTTTTGCTGGAGAAAGCTCGCGCCGAGGGGATCACGACTGGGCGCGAACGGTGGTTGGCGATGTCGCCCCAGTGTGGCTTTGGAGAACTGGGCACCTGCTGCCGGATGTGCTACATGGGGCCTTGTCGCATTGACCCCTTCGGAGACGGCCCCCAGACCGGCATCTGCGGCGCATCGCCGGACACCATTGTGGCCCGCAACCTGCTGCGGGAGTGCGTGGGCGGTGCGGCCTCCCACGTGGGCCACGCCCGCCACGTCCTGCTCACCCTGCGGGATGCCCTGGAGGGGAAAGCCCCCTACGAGATCCGCGACGAGGGCAAGCTCTTCGCCCTGGCCGCCCGATTTGGCCTCGAGACCGATGGCCGTCCGGCCAAGGAGGTGGCCCGCGAGTTGGTGGACCTGGCGTTGGAGGATTTTGGCCGCCAGAACGGGAAGCTGCACAACTGGATGCGGGCCCGAGCCCCGGCCAAGGAACTCGCCATGTGGGAGGAGCTGGGGCTGGCCTTCTCCAATCCCCACAACGAGATCGAGACCGCTATGCACCGCACCTCGATGGGGAACGACGCTGATCCGGCCAGCCTGCTGATGGCCACCCTGCGCATGGGGCTGGTGGACGGCTACGCCGGCCTTACGCTGGCCACCGACCTGCAGGACGTGCTCTTCGGCACGCCCCAGGTGCGCAAGATCGAGGCCAACATGGGCGTGCTGGAGGAGAACAGCGTCAACCTGGCCGTCCACGGCCACAACCCTGTCCTCTCCGAGAAGGTTCTGGAATGGGCCATCAAGCTGGAGGATGAGGCCAAGGCCGCCGGAGCCGAGCGCATCAATGTGGTCGGCGTCTGCTGCACGGGGAACGAGCTGACCATGCGCCACGGCGTGCCGATGGCGGCCCACAACCTCCAGTCGGAACTGATCCTGCTCACCGGGGCCGTGGATGCGATGGTGGTGGACGTGCAGTGCATCTGGCCCCAGGCGGCTAGCCTGGCCGGCTGCTACGACACCGCCTTCATCACCACCGACGAGATGGTGCGCATCCCCGGCGCGACGCACATCGAGTTCGAGCCTCAGCACGCCGATGAGCGGGCTCAGGCCATCGTGCGGGCGGCCATCGAAGCCTTCAAGAAGCGCAAGGGGAAGCCCGTTCATATCCCCGATGTCAAGTCGGTGGGGCTGGCGGGCCTCTCCGTGGAAACCATCGTGGAAATCCTGTCCAAGGTCAACCCCGACGATCCCTTGAAGCCGGTGATTGACAACATCGTGTCGGGGAAGATCTTCGGCGCGGCGGGCTTCGCCGGATGCCCCAGCCTCAAGTTCCGTGACACGGCTATGACCGAGCGCATGGTCAAGGCGCTGCTTCGGGAGAACGTACTGGTCGTCACCACCGGCTGCACGGCCCACATCTGCGCCCAGGCCGGGTTCCTCACCTCGGCCGCCACGGAGGAGTACTGCGGTGAGGGGCTGAAGGCGGTGCTCACCGCCGTGGGCGAGGCGGCCGGCCTCGGTGCCCCCCTGCCCCCCGTCTGGCACATGGGCTCGTGCGTGGACAACAGCCGCATCGTGGACCTGCTGGCGGCGCTGGCGGCCAAGCTCGACGTCAAGATCAGCCAGTTGCCGGTCGCCGGCTCCGCCCCGGAGCTGGTTCAGGAGAAGGCCATCTCCATCGGCTCCTGGCTGCTGGCCCTCGGCTTGATGGTCCACGTCGCGCCGGCCCCGCGCATCCTGGGCAGCCCTGTGGTGACCCAGGTCCTGACCCACGACCTGGAGGAGATCACCGGAGGTCGGGCCTACGTGGAGTACAACCCGGAGAAGGCCGCGGCCGGCATCGTCGCCCACATCGCCAAGAAGCGAGAGGCCCTGGGGATCTGAGCCATGGAGATCGTAATCGTTGGCAACGGCCCGGCGGCGGTGAGCGCCTTGGAGGTCATCCGGGAGTTCGACCGGGATTCGCGGATCACCCTGATCTCCCAGGAACCTGTGCCCTTCTACTCGCCCTGCCCGTTGGCCGAGTACATCGAGGGCACCGTATCCCGCGAGCACCTCTTCCTGCGGGATGAGGGGTTCTACGCGGCGTTGGAGATCACCACCCGCTTCGGCTGGGAGGTCGTCCGGGTGGACACGGCGGCTCAGGAGGTGGTGGCCGTCCCCATCGCGGAGGCGGAAGCCCCGGAGGAGGTGCGCGTCCCCTACGACCGCCTCCTGATCGCCACCGGGGCGCGTGCCCTCCTGCCGCCCATCCCCGGCCTCGAACGGGGGAAGCGGGGCCTCTTCGTGCTGAAGACCCTGGCCGACGCGGAGGCCATCCTCGCCTACCTGGGGGAGGCACGACGGGCGGTGGTCGTCGGCGCCGGCTTCATCGGCCTGGAGGCGGCCCAGGCCCTGGCCCGGCGGGGCCTCGCCGTCACCGTGGTGGAGGCCCTGGACCGCGTGCTCCCCCAGATGCTGGACGCCGAGATGGCCGGCTACGTCCAGGCCCACCTAGAGCGCCACGGAGTGTCGGTGGTGGTGGGTGCACCGGTGGAGGCGGTACTGGGGGATGGTCGGGTGCGGGGCGTGGTCGTCGGCGGCCGGGAGCTCCCCTGCGACCTGGTGATCTGCGCGGTGGGGGTGCGCCCCAACCTGGCGCCGGTCCGGGATACCGACATCGCCACCCACATCGGCATCCTCGTGGATGAGCATATGCAGACCAGCCATCCGGGGGTCTTCGCCGCCGGCGATGTCATCGAGGCGGCGGACATCTTCGGCGAGAGGCGGGTGTTGCCCACCTGGCCCAACGCCGTCGCCGGCGGTCGGGTGGCGGGGGCCAACATGGTCGGCCTGTCGCGCCGCTTCACCGGCCTGGTGAACGCCAACGTGCTGCGCCTCTTCGACCTGCCCATCGTCGCCCTCGGCCGCCGGGAGGGCGACCGCCTCCTCCGCTGGGAGCGGGGAGGCGTGGTCAAGAAGGCGACCCTGCAGGGCGACCGGCTGGTGGGCCTCCAGATGGTCGGCCAGGTGGATGGGGCTGGGCTCTTCCTGGAACTGATCAAGAAGGGCCGTCCCGTGACCCCCTTCGGCGAGGACCTGCTGGCCCCCGACTTCAACTACGGGCGGCTGATCCGGCCCATCTTCCGCAACGGGAAGGGGTACGTGGCCCTGCGGTCCCTAGAGGGGTAGGCTTCCCGCGCCCCCCCTGGGATCAGCAGGTCGGCGATCCACCGGCCGGAGATGACCACCGCCTCCACGCCGCCGCCCTGGGTGCTGGCCCCGACGAGGTAGAGGTTGCGGATCGGCGTCTGGTGGGGCAGATGTCCTCCCGGGTGCACCGAGCCGTAGATGGCACCGGCGGGGTGGCCCGTGTAGCGCGTGACCGTCGCCGGCGTCGCCGCGTCGCGGGTGACGATGTGGTCGCGCAGACCGGGCAGCAGGCTCTCCGCCTGGCGCACGAGCCGGTCCGCCAGAGCCGCCTTCCGCGCCTTGTAGTCGGGAGCGGTGCGGTCCCACGTGGCGGCCTCCGGCTGGGGAACCAGGGTCATCAGGGTCATCACGTGGTGGCCGGGAGGGGCGAGGGAGGGGTCCACCTGGGAAGGGATGGCGAAGCCCATCCCCGTCCCATCGGGTGCCCGGTACATTGTGATGGGGGCGATGGGAGGGTTGTAGTCGAGGGCGAGAAAGACGGCGAAGATCGAAACCGTGGGCTGGAGCGCCTGAACCAGCGCAGCGTAGTCCTGGGGCAGGTGCTCCAGCCCTACCAGTTCCCGGAAGGTGACGCCCGGATCGGCGTTCGAGAGCACGACGCGGGCGCGGAAAGTGCGCCCGTCGGCCAACCGGACCCCGTAGGCGGTCCCGTCCTTCACCAGGACCTGCTCCACCCGCCGGCGCAGGAGAAGTGTGCCCCCGTAGGTCTGAAACGCCTCGGCGATGGCCTGGGGTAACCGACCGGAGCCGCCCTTGGGGTAGAACCCACCGTCGAAGTAGTAGCCGAAGATGGGGGCCATCTGCATCACGGTCAGCGTCTCGGGCCTGTCCGTCTGGTATGCGGTCAACATGCGCAGCAGTCGCTTGAGGTCCTCGTCGGCGAAGTAGGCATCCAGCATTCCCAGGTAGGAGTGATCCATCCAACGGGAGAGGTGGGGGTAGGTCAACGGATAGCGCAGCATCACCTCGGGATCGGTCGGGATGTTGGGTCGCCCGTCGTCGGTGTACATCTCGCGGTAAATGTGGCGCATCTCGGCGAAGAAAGCCCGGAGGGAATCCCCCTCGGCGGGGAAGCGGGCGGCCAGCTCCTCGACGAAGGCGTCGGCATCCTCCGGCACCCGTAGGCGCAGGTCGCCCAGGATGTACTCGTGGGGCATCCGCACGAACTCCAGCCGCGACTCGATCCCTAGCTCGCGCAGCAGGTGGCGCACAGGCCCCCGGGGCCCCAGCCCGCTGATGTCGTGGACCCCGATGTCGAAGGTGTACCGCCGGTGCAGGCGGCGGAAGTGGGCGCAGAAGCCGCCGACGTAGTGGGCCTGCTCGACGACGAGGGCTTTCAGGCCCCGCTTCGCCAGCAGCGCAGCAGCCGTCAGCCCCCCCATCCCCGCGCCGATGACGATCACGTCGAACTCGTCGGAGGCTGCCGGTGGCTCTTGGGGGAACCGAGGCGGCCGCCAGCCGAAGGGGCGGTCGCGCCGCTCGATCGCCCGGGCCAGGGCGTAGCGGGGGAACCAGCGGGGGAAGTACAAGGAGAGGAGGACGCCCGGGATGAGCAGGATGTGCGGGATCACCGTCGCCAGGATGATCTTGTGGGCCGGCCAGACCAAGGCGGCGGCGTTGAGGACCATCCCGAGGGTGAAGATCACCGCCCAGATCAGCGTGATGATCTCGTTGGTGCGGCGGAAGAGGGGGTGATGCCAGTACTCGCGGGGCCAGTCGTCGCGGGCGTACTGGTAGGTGAAGGGGGTGCGGGCGGCGAGGGACCCCCACGCCATCAGGGCCAGGGCCAGGTAGACCAGCACACCGCCGTAGGTGAGGAAGAGCTTGCTGCCCAGCACCCCCGTGAACAGGATGTGCAGGGCGAAGAAGGCGAGGGTGACTCCGTCCATCAGCTTGGGGTTGCCGGTGCGCAGACGGTAGAGGTTCAGCCCCAGCGCACCGGTGAAGGCGGCGATCGCGCCGGGGAGAACCCGTCCCGCCCCGGCGAGAACCCAGTAGGCGATCCAGGGAACGAAGGCGATGAAAGCCCACACCGTTGAGGGAATCCGTCTCTTCGACATCTGATCCTCCTTGACGTGACCGAGTGACCACCTGTTAATGACCCCTGACGGCCGACCGCGGACCGCCGACCGTGGACTGCGTCCGACCGCCGACCGGGCGGCGTAGCGGCCTAGCGGCTGGCGGCCTGGCAGCGGACTGAGGACCGTGGACTGAGGACTGAGGACCGAGGACAGCATATCCGAAACAGGGTCACGTCCGCCAGTGCCGAAGGTCATCATCTGGGGTCACATTCTTTGCGGCGAACCAACAGAGCTGTAATCAAGCTGTAATGATGAAAAGGGGGAAACCCCTTATACTCGGTAGACCAGGACGTATTGGCGTCGAGGGCGAGCGTGGAATGTATAGTGCATGTATAGTGTGTAGAGTACGAGGGAGGAAGGTTCAGGATGGCATCAACCAGGGTTGTCGAGACGGTCCACGATAACGGTCGTTCTAAAGAGGTCGTCCTGCCCGCCAATCTGGCGCGCGTCCGCAACTGGCTGGTGGAGCAGATCATCGCTCGGCTGGACCCGGCGATCACCTGGCAGCGGACGCCCGAGACCACCCAGCAGGTCTTTCAGCACTTTCAGCGGCTTTACCAGCAGGCCGGCCTGACCCTCTCTGAGGAGATGCGGAAGCGACTCTTCGAGGCCGTGGTGGACGAAGTACTGGGGTATGGCCCCATTGAGCCCTTCCTCCAGGACCCCACGGTCTCCGAGGTGATGGTCAACGGCCCCCACCTGGTCTACGTCGAGCGGGATGGGAAGTTGGAGGAGACAGGGGTCCAGTTTGACGACGATGAGCACGTCATTCGGATCGCCCAGAGGATCGTGAAGCCGCTGGGCCGTCCCCTGGACCGGGCCCATCCTCGGGTGGATGCCCGCCTCCCCGACGGCTCCCGGGTCAACATCATCATCCCGCCGGCCGCGCTGCCCGGCCCCGTCATCACCATCCGCAAGTTCCCCGCCAACCCGCTGACCGTGGACGACCTGCTCCGCTTCGGCACCCTCACCCCCCAACTGGTGGAGTTCCTGCGGGCCTGCGTGGTCGCCCGGCTGAACATCGTCGTCTCCGGCGGCACCGGGTCGGGCAAGACCACCCTGCTCAACGTGCTCTCCTCGTTCATCCCCGACGACGAACGGATCGTGACCATCGAGGACGCGGCCGAGCTCCAGCTTCACCAGCGCCACGTCGTGGGGCTGGAGACGGTTCCTCCGCTCCCCGACGGGTCCGGCCAGGTGACGATCCGCGACCTGGTGATCAACAGCCTGCGGATGCGACCGGACCGGATCATCGTGGGCGAGTGCCGGGGTGGGGAGGCGCTGGATATGCTCCAGGCGATGAACACGGGGCACGACGGCAGCCTGACCACCGTCCACGCCAACACCCCCCGCGACGCCATCGCCCGTCTGGAGACGTTGAGCCTGATGGCCGGCTTCGACCTGCCCGTGGTGGTGATCCGCCGGCAGATCGCCTCGGCGGTGGACCTGATCGTCCAGCAGGCCCGGCTGCGGGATGGGTCGCGCAAGGTGATCCAGGTGACCGAGGTCCAGGGGATGGAGGGCAATACCGTGGTGCTCCAGGACATCTTCATCTACCGTCAGCCTCCCTTCGGGGGGGAGGGGAAGCTGGAGCCTACCGGCATCCGGCCCAACTTCATGCCCCGTTTGGAGGAGGCCGGCTTCAAGCTCTCGGCGGAGATCTTCGGCGGCCTCTCCTTCCGGCGGTGAAGTCCCTGTTGCCCCAATCCAGGCCCCAACGCGAAGCGGCCAGCCCCCAGGGGCTGGCCGCCGTCGTTCTCACTGAGAGGGGTGGGGATCACAGGATGCCCAGTTCCTTCAACTTGCTTTCGGGCACGACGCCGTTCTCCCATCCCCGGGCCTGGTAGTACTCCTCCAGCATCTGGTCCAGTTCGCAGACGTGGCCCTCGGAGCCGGGCATCGTGCTGGGCTCCTTCAGGAAGCGCTCCGGCAGGTAGTCCGATCCGGCACCGTGGCCGGCCAGGTTGTTGTAGTAGCGCTCCAGGTTGTAGATGCGCTCGCCGATCTTCAGCACGTCGTCGTCGGTGATCTCCCAGCCGGTGTAGGCGGAGAACTGGGCGGCGTACTCCTCGGCCCCCTCGGCGAAGGAGCTGAACTTGCAGACGTCCAGCGAGTCCATAAAGGCGAAGAGGTCCTGGAGCAGCTTGGTCAGCTCGCCCTTCCCCTCCCACGCCAGCGGGTCCGACTTGAGCGGGATGAGGGCCAGCTCGCTGGCCGGCGTGTAGGCCCGCAGGTGGCAGGCCCCTCGGTTGCTGGTGGCGTAGGCGATGCCCATCCCCTTCAGGCCGCGCGGATCGTAGGCGGGGATGGCCATCCCCTTGACGGTCATCGCAATCTCGGGGTGACCGAAGGTCTTGGCCGCCCGCTCGGTGCCCTCGGCCAGCACGTCGCCCACACCCTCGCGGCGGGCGATCTTGGCGATGATCTCCCGCATCCCCTTGGCGTCGCCCCACTGGAGGCCGGGGCCGTGGCCGTTCAGGAAGCCCTTCTCGGTGGCCTCCATGTACATCGAGAGCACGTTGCCCATCTCGATGGTGTCGAGGCCGAAGTCGTTGCAGTCGTAGATCAGTTGGGCGAGGGCTTTGGAGTCATCCAGGTCGCAGTTGGCCCCCAACGCCCACATAGACTCGTACTCGGTGCTCTCCATGCGCAGCCCCGCGTACTCACCGTCCTTGATCTCCACCTCCTTCTTGCATGCCACCGGGCAGGCGTGGCAGGTGGGGTCGGAGACCAAGATGTGCTCCTTGACCCACTCACCGCTGATCAACTCGGCCCGCTCGCCGAAGCTGGTCAACTGGGAGTTCTTGGTCGGCAGCGCCCCCATGTTGCTGACGATGTTCATCAGCACGTTGGTGCCGTAGACGGAGAGGCCGCCCTTGCGCGGTGCAGTGACGTTGGCCTCGTCGGTGATGGTCTCCAGGGCCCGCTTGTCGGCCGCCTTGAAGGCCTCGGCGTCGGCGGGGGCGGGCCACTTCTCCTTCTCGCCCTTGATGACGATGGCCTTCAGGCGCTTCCAGCCGGCCACCGCGCCGGTACCACCTCGGCCTGCCGCCCGGTCGTCGGCGTTCACCCAGTTGGCGAAGCGGGCCAGGTTCTCCCCGGCCGGCCCGATGGCCATCACGCCGCAATCCTCGCCGTGCTTCTCCCGCAGGATGCGGACGGTCTCGTGCACGCCCTTCCCCCACACCTCGGAGGCGTCGTGCAGGGTGACGGTGCCGTTCTCGACATAGGCGTAGACGGGCGTCTCGCTGCGCCCCCGGAAGACCAGGCCGTCGAAGCCGGCCCACTTCAGCTTGGCCGCCGTCCAGCCGCCCATGTGGGAGTCCACCACCGTGTAGGTGAGCGGGCTCTTGGTGACGACGGCAAGCCGGCCGCTCATCTTCACCCGCGTGCCGGACAGGGGACCGTTCATAATGCAGAGGATATTTTCCTCGGAGAAAGGCTCGACCTCGGGACCGTTGTCGAAGACGTACTTGACGCCCAGCCCTCGGCCGCCGATGTACTTGCGGGCGTCTTCTTCGTCAATCGGCTTGTACTCCACCTCACCGGTCGTGAGGTTGATCCAGGCCACGCGGTTGGCGTATCCGCCCAGAGCCATGACTTCCTCCTTTCTTCGCGAGTGTCCAGTCCCTTGAGCCTCTAGATCCGCTTACCGCCTGCCCGATAACCCTTCTGGGTCAGGCGGGATCAGATCAGCACCGTCTGGCGACGCACCACAAAGCGCCCAGCGAGGTGGGGTGGACCGCTGGCGGCCTTTGTGGCCCCTCAGACAGGCACCCAGACCAATGATCCTATGACCGTGACCACCTCCTTTCCCTCGGGTATCTATTCAGCCTACCCTCCCGCAGGTCACCCGTCGAGGGCGCTTTCATCCCCGATGGTCTTTAAAGCACGGTTTCGCGTCGGAAACGCGCCTAACCTGCGGGAGGGTGAGCGGTTACTCTCTCGTCCCTCGGGTATCTATTCAGCCTACCCTCCCGCAGGTCACCCGTCGAGGGCGCTTTCATCCCCGATGGTCTTTAAAGCACGGTTTCGCGTCGGAAACGCGCCTGACCTGCGGGAGGGTGAACGGTTACTCCCTCGGATGGTTTGGGAGAAGAAAAAGCGTTGTGCGAATTGAGCACAACGCTTTCTTTCCAACCGGCCCTCTCACGCTCCCCGCGCCCCCAGTGGCCGGTCTGCTTGTGACGCACCATCCACACCCCCCCGGGAGTTCTGTGGACTTCGTTCAGCCTACCCTCCCGCAGGTCACCGGTCGAAGGCGCTTTCAGCCCCGATGGGCTATTTAACCCACGGTTTCGCGTCGGAAAGGCGCCTGACCTGCGGGGGGGTGAACAGCTAGCCCTATCTTAGCACAATTCAGGGAAATGTCAAGGTTTGTGCTGCCGGTTTTGGGTAGCCTCCTTGCCTCTCCGGGGAACCTGAAGTACAATCCTGGCAGCGAGTGCGCCGCCTCCTGCTCCCACCAGACAGGTCCGGCGGGCCGGGCCGGGGCGGACCGTCCGGAGCATCGGGAGCGCAATCCTGGTGGCAGGAAGGGGAATGGGAGGTCCGAAGAGGCCGACCGTCGGTGGACAACGATTGGGGGAACGATGCCCGGTGCAGTGCTCTATCGGAAGTGGCGACCCCAGACCTTCGAAGAGGTGGTCGGGCAGGAACACGTGACCCGAACGCTGCGCAATGCCATCGCGATGGGGCGGATCGGGCACGCTTACCTCTTCTCCGGCCCCCGGGGTACGGGCAAGACGACGACGGCCCGCCTGCTGGCCAAGGCGGTCAACTGCCTGGCCGAGGAGCCCGCCGGGCGTCCCTGCAACCGTTGCGACGTCTGCCGGGCGATCAACGAGGGTCGGCTGCTGGACCTCATCGAGATTGATGCGGCCTCCCACACCGGTGTGGACGATGTGCGGGAGCTGCGCGACAAGATCGCCTTCCGCCCCAACGAGTGCCGTTACAAGGTCTACATCATTGACGAGGTCCACCGCTTCTCCGGCTCTGCCTTCGATGCCCTTCTCAAGACCATCGAGGAGCCTCCCCCCCACGCCATCTTCGTCCTGGCGACGACGGAGATCCACAAGGTCCCGGCCACCATCCGCTCCCGCTGCCAGCAGTTCGACTTTCGGCGCATCCCCGTTGAGCAGATCGTGGAGCGGCTGCAGCGGATCGTCCAGGAGGAAGGACTCCGGGCCGAGCCCGAGGCGCTGCGCTTCATCGCCCGTCAAGCCACCGGCTCGCTGCGGGATGCCATCAGCCTGCTGGACCAGTTGGCTGCCTACAACGCCGGCGAGATCACGTTGGCGCAGGCCCAGGCCGTGCTGGGGGCGGGTACGCTGGAGACGGTGCTTCGACTGACGGACCGGCTGGCGGCCGGAGACGTGGCCGGCGGTCTCAACCTGATCAACGAGGCGGTGGACCGGGGTGTGGACCCCCGCCAGTTGACCCGCCAACTGGTCGAGCACCTGCGGGGCGTGTTGCTCCTGCGTCTGGATGGCGCAGACCTGCTGGACCTCCCCCAGGAGATGCGCAGGACGATGGCCGACCAGGCCGGGCGCTTCCCCGTGCGCCGCCTCCTGCGGGCCATCCGCCGTTTCAGCCGAGCGGAGGGGAACTTCCGAGGGGGATGGCACCCCCAGCTCCCCCTGGAGATGGCCTTCGTGGAGAGTTGCCTGGATGAGGAGGCGGTGTCGCCGGCCGACGGTGCGCCAGCGGCTGCCTCTCGTCCCCCTGCCGCCTCTGGGCCGGCCTCAAGGCCGTCGCCGCCGTCCTCGTCCTCTCCTCTCCCATCGGAAGCTCCCGCCGGTGGGCAGGCAGCAACTCCCCCTGCGACAGGTACCACGTCAGCGCCCAAGGGGACAGCGAGGCGTCCGACCAGGCAACCGACGTCTCCCCCTGCCCGGCCCTCTCCTCCAAAGGCCCCGACCGGAAGGCCGACGACCGGGGTCTCGCCGGACGAACTCACCCTGGCCCTAGTGCAGGAGCGGTGGCGCGGACTGCTGCGGGTGATGCGCTCCCGGGACCGCTCGGTGGAGGCGCTCCTTCGCTCGGCCCATCCCATCGCTGTGGAGGGTGAGACGGTGGTCCTGCGGGCAGACCACGAGTTCGCCCGGTCCAAGCTCCAAGTCCCTCGGACCAAAGCGCTGGTAGAGGAGGTCCTGGAACACGTGACCGGCCATCGGTGTCACGTCCGCTACGTCTTGAAGGGACAGTCGGCCCAGGCAGGAGAGGCCCAAGGGGAAGCCGGTTCATCGGACTTGGACGGAGATCCGCTGTTGCAGGAGGCGGTGGAAAAACTGGGCGCTCAGGTGCGTCCTTTCAACCAAGGAGGGTAATGTGGCCAAGAAACGTAGTCGCAGACAGATTCCTCGCCGTGGTGCCTCCCAGCCCGGAGGTATGGGGATGGGAGGGCTGGGGATGATCCAGAAGCTTCAGGAAGAGGTGTTGAAAGCCCAGGAGGCGCTGGAGAGCGAGACGGTGACGGTGACGGCCGGCGGTGGGGCCGTCGAGGTGGTCATCACCGGCCACCAGCATCTTCAGTCCATCCGCATTGACCCCGACGTGGTGGACCCGGAGGATGTGGAGATGCTCCAGGACCTGATCCTGGCGGCGGTCAACGAGGCCATCGAGCAGTCGAAGGCGATGGCGGCCCAGAAGATGGAATCCCTCACCGGGGGGCTGGGGTTGCCGAGCCTGAAGGACCTGGGGTTGGGGTAGCTGATGGCCGGGATGCCGGAACCGATCACCCGGCTCATTGAGGAGTTCTCTCGGCTGCCGGGCATCGGACCGAAGACCGCCTCCCGGCTGACCTTCTACCTGTTGCGGGCGCCGGCTGAGCAGTCCCTGGCTTTGGCAGAGGCCCTGGAGCAATTGAAGTCCCGCACCCAGCTCTGCCAGGTCTGCTTCAACATCACCGAGGAGAGCCCCTGCCCCATCTGTGCCGATGAGGACCGGGATCGCGGGCTCATCTGCGTGGTGGAGGAGCCGTTGGACCTGTGGGCGATCGAGCGGACGGGGAGCTATCGGGGGCTCTACCACGTGCTCCACGGCGTCATCTCGCCGATGGAGGGGGTAGGGCCGGAGGAACTGAAGGTCCGGGAACTGCTGGTGCGCGTGCAGGCCGGCGGTGTACGGGAGGTGATCTTGGCGACCAACCCCAGTTTGGAGGGGGAGAACACCGCCATCTACCTGCAGCGGAAGCTGACCCCCTTGGGGGTGCGGGTGACGCGCCTGGCCCGGGGCCTGCCGGTGGGTGGAGACCTGGAGTACGCCGACGAGGTGACGTTGACCCGGGCGCTGGAGGGTCGGCAGGAGATGGGATGAAAAAAGGCCCGGTGCCTCGATAGCACCGGGTTTGTAGTGGGCGGTAGAGGACTTGAACCTCTGACCTCCACGATGTCAACGTGGCGCTCTAGCCATCTGAGCTAACCGCCCTTTCCGTCCTAATTATACAAAACTCCCCTCGATTTGGCAAGAGGGTTTTCTGCGGTGATTACCCACAAGGGAGCGAGAGGGTGGTCCGCAGCAGGCCGTCCACGAATTTCTCACCAATGCACGAGTGAGGCGGTCCTTCATTCGTGTATTCGTGCCCCATTCGTGGACGGCTCGTCTCCCTATCTCCAACGATATGGGTAATCACCGGGGTTTTTTCACGTATGTACGTATGATCTACCTTGACGTTTCGGCGGCGGTGCACCGACGCGCCGGTCTGGGCCGTTATGCGGAGAGCTTGGTTCGCGCCCTCGTGGCCTGGGCCCAGACCCATCCCGACGAGGCCCTGCCCTTCGCCCTCTTCTACAACCGGGGCCGGGGAAGCCGGCCCCTGGCGGGCCTAGAACACCTGCCGGCCCGGACGGTGCGGGCCGGATACAAGCCCTGGCGGATGGCCATCTGGCTGGGGCAACTGGCCCGCATTCCCTTCAACCGACTGCTCCCAGGGGCCACCCTCTACCACGCCACCGAGCACCTGTTGATGCCCTTGCGAAACCTGCCCACCGTCCTCACCGTTCACGACCTGATCTTCGAGCTCTTCCCCCGTTTCCACAAGCCCCTCAACTACTGGTACCTTCACTGGACGATGCCCCTCTACTGCCGGCGGGCCGACCGGATCATCGCCGTCTCCCAGGCCACCCGCCGGGACCTGACCCAGCACTACGGCGTGGCCCCGGAGCGGATCACCGTTGTCTACGAAGCGGCGGCTCCCCACTTCCGGCCTGCTTCCCCTCAGGCTATCGCCGCCCTCCGGGCCCGCTACGCCCTGCCCGACCGCTTCCTGCTCCACGTGGGCACCATCGAGCCTCGCAAGAACCTGGAGCGGCTCCTGGACGCCCTGGCCCTCCTGCGCCGCCAGGGCCAGGATGTGTACTTGGTGCTCGCCGGAGGCAAGGGGTGGCTCTACGAGGGCTTCTTCCGCAAGCTGGAGCGCTTCCCCCACCGGGAGGCGGTCCGGTGGCTGGGCTACGTTCCCGATGAAGCGCTGCCAGCCCTCTACAGCGCGGCCACTCTCTGTGTCGTCCCTTCCCTCTACGAGGGCTTCGGCCTTCCCGTCCTGGAGGCGATGGCCTGTGGCACCCCCGTGGTCTGCAGCCGGAGCGGTAGCCTCCCGGAGGTGGGGGGGGCGGCAGCCCGCTACTTCGACCCCAACGACGTTGAGGCGATGGCCGCTGCCATCGGGGCCGTCTGGCAGGACGGCGACGCCCAGGCAGCGATGCGGGAGCAGGGGCTGGCTCAGGCGGCTCGCTTTTCCTGGGAGCGGGCCGCCGAGGAGACGATGGCCGTCTACCGGAGGCTGAAGGGATAGCAGGCGACAGGACTTGTCCCTTTGTCTAGCCCGTGGTATAATCGCAATTGCAAATCGTTGGCAATAAAGAGCTCAGGTCACCAACGTGAGATCGTCGTGGAGCAGCCTTCCCCTGTTGTCGGACTGCTGGCGGACCCCAAAGCCTGCCCCACGTCTCTGCCATCAAGATGACTGATCACCGCCGGAAGGAGGCGACAAAGGGTATGGGAGGATCGAAGACCATCGCTTTGAACGGCTTGCCCGCCGGCCAACGGGGCATCGTTCGGGAACTGCAGGGCGGCCACCGCTTTATCAGTCGTCTGGCCGTCCTGGGCTTCACGCCGGGTACCGAGGTCCTGATGGTGCGAAATCCAGGCCGGGGACCGCTGATCGTCCAGGTCCGGGATACGCGGATTGCGCTGGGCCAGGGGGAGGCCCGGCGCATTTTTGTCAGTCCCAGCGCTGACGGCAATCGGGAGTGAGCCCTATGCATTGCCACGCGACGACGACCGACCTCTCGCTGACCGAGCAGAAGACCGCCGAGCATCTGGCCGAGGGACAACGGGTGATCACGGTTGCCCTGGCCGGCCAGCCCAACGTGGGCAAGTCTACCATCTTCAACATGCTGACCGGTCTGAACCAGCACGTGGGCAACTGGCCGGGCAAGACCATTGAGCAGAAGGTGGGGACGTACCACCACAACGGCTTTCTCGTGCGCATCGTGGACCTGCCGGGCACCTACAGCCTGACGGCCAACTCGCCGGAAGAGCGGATCGCCCGCGACTTCATCATCCGGGAGCGGCCCGATGTCGTGGTGGCCATTGTGGACGCCGCCTCCCTGGAGCGCAACCTCTACCTGGTGGCCGAACTCCTCTGCCTGCCTGTACCGGTGGTGGTGGGGCTCAACATGGTGGATGTGGCCGAGATGCAGGGGATGCGGATCGAGCCCCACGTCCTCCAAGCTGCCCTGGGGTTGCCCGTCGTCCCGATGGTCGCCTCGAAGAACCAGGGGCTGCGGGAGCTGATGGAAACGGTGGATGCGGTGGTGCGAGGCCAGGTCCCTCTCCACCCCTGTCCGCCGGAGATTCGGGCCGACCATCGGGAGGTGTTGGACGAGCTGGAGCGGCTGATCCACGGCTACGTGCCGGAGCCCTACCCCGAGACCTGGGTGGCCCTCAAGCTGCTGGAGGGGGACAGTGAGATCACCGAGATGATGCGCCGGCAGCTCCCCCCGGATCGGTGGGATCAGGTGGACAGGCTGCTCCGGCAGCACGAGGACGCCATCCTGGCGGTGGCCGGGGGGCGCTACGACTGGATCGCCCGGATGATTCGCGCCGCTGTCACCCGCCCCCGTGCCGGACAGATCACCCTCACCGACCGGCTGGACCAGGTGGCTACCCATCCTCTTTGGGGCTTCTTGCTCCTCTTGGTCATTATGGGGGCGGCCTTCTGGCTCACCTACACCATCGGCACACCGATCCAGGACTGGTTGGACGCCCACGTTGTCCAGGCAGGGGCCGCCGTGGTGCGGGCCAAGCTTCAGGGAGCGCCCGTCTGGTTGGTTGGCCTCCTGGCCGACGGCGTGCTGGGTGGGGCGGGGACGGTGCTCACCTTCCTGCCCATCCTCATCCTCTTCTTCGCCCTCTTCGGCCTGCTGGAGGATGTGGGCTATATGGCACGGGCAGCCTACGTGATGGACCGCTTTATGCACCTGATGGGGTTGCATGGCAAGTCCTTCCTGCCCCTCTTCCTCGGCTTTGGCTGCAACGTGCCCGCCGTGATGGGCGCCCGCATCATCGAGGATCGGCGGGCCCGGCTGCTCACCATCCAACTGGCTCCGCTGGTGCCCTGCACCGCCCGCATGGCCGTCGTCGTCTTCCTGACGCCGGCCTTCTTCGGACGGCAGGCCGCCCTCGTCGCCTGGGGGCTGGTGGCGATCAACCTGGCGGTGCTGGCCGTGGGCGGGGTGCTGCTCAATCGGATCCTCTTCAAAGGCGTCCACACCGCGTTCATTATGGAACTTCCCCTCTACCACATCCCCAACGCCCGGACCATCGGGCTCCAGGTCTGGCAACACACCACCGCCTTCCTGCGCAAGGCCGGCAGCATCATCCTCATCATCTCCGTCATCGTCTGGGCCCTCTCCGTCCTGCCCACAGGGGAGCTGGAGACGAGCGTCCTGGCCTGGGTGGGACGGGGGCTCGCCCCTCTGGGCCGCTTGATGGGGATGGACTGGCGGATGGTGGTGGCGCTGCTGGCCAGCTTTGTCGCCAAGGAGAACGCTATCGCCGCTCTGGGCGTCCTCTACGGCACGGGCCGGGAGGCCGTTGGTCTGGCCGAGACGATGGCGGCCACCGTCCCTGCCTCCTCTGCGCTGGCCTTCCTCGTCGTGGAGATGCTCTTCATCCCCTGTATGGCCACGGTCGCCACGATCCGGCAGGAGACCCAGAGCTGGCGCTGGACCTTGCTCAACATCCTCCTGCTCCTCTTCGTCTCCCTGGCCGCCGGGATCGTCATCTACCAGGTGGTCAAGGTAGTCCTCGGTCCTCAGTCCTTGGTCCTCGGTCCTTAGCCCTCGGCCCCCGGCCCTCGGCCCTCCGTCGGCGGTCGGCTTTGACAAACCGGCCCACCTGTGCTACCATACCGCTGTTGCCCACGCGGTCTTCGCTCTCTGCCGTCGAGAGCGTTTTTTTTGGAAGGTAGTCGGAGGATCGGATGGCCGGGTATCGAGATGGTCGGAAGGTCCCGCTGTCCAAGGGCCGGCCGACCCCTGGACCAGGCGACTACCGGACCAAGTGACCACCGGACCATCTGACCACCCAACCAACAACTGAGGACTCAGGACTGAGGACCGAGGACCAAGGACCACCCGACCACCTGACCAACAGAGAGGGGAGGGCTTATGCGAACGGTAGAGTGGGACGGCAGCGGCGTGCGGATGATTGATCAGCGCCTCCTGCCGGCCGATTTCGTCGTCAACCGCTACACCGACTACCGGGAGGTGGCCGAGGCGATCCGTACGATGGTGGTGCGCGGGGCGCCGGCCATCGGGGCGGCGGCTGGCTTCGGCATGGCCCTGGCCGCGCTCCAGAGCCAGGCCCGCGACCGTCCGCAACTCCTGCGCGACCTGGAGGAAGCGGCCCAGCGGCTGAAGGAGGCCCGTCCCACAGCGGTCAACCTGGCTTGGGCGGTGGACCGCCTCCTGCAGCGGGCCGCCGATGAATCCCTCGACACGGTGGACCGGCTCCGTCAGGCCCTTGTCGAGGAAGCCCAGCGCATCGCCGACGAAGACGTGGTGGTGAACCAGCGGTTGGGCCGACACGGAGCCACCCTGGTCCGGGATGGGGATACCATCCTGCACCACTGCAACACCGGCGCGCTGGCCACGGTGGACTACGGCACCGCCTTGGGCGTTATCCGCACCGCCCACGAGCAGGGCAAGCGGATCCACGTCCTGGTGGACGAGACCCGTCCCCGCCTCCAGGGGGCCCGGCTGACCACCTGGGAGCTCCAGCAGTTGGGCATCCCCTTCACCCTCATCGCCGACAACGCGGCCGGCCACTTTATGCGCACCGGTCAGGTGGACCTGGTGCTGGTGGGCGCCGACCGGGTGGCGGCCAACGGCGATGTCGCCAACAAGATCGGCACCTACAAGCTGGCCGTCGTGGCCCGGGAGAACGGCATCCCCTTCTACCCCTGCGTGCCCACCTCGACGATAGACCTTTCCCTGGCGACGGGGGACGAGATCCCCATTGAGGAGCGGGGGGCCGAGGAGGTGGTGGGGCTGCGGATGGCCGATGGCCGACCCATCGCTCCCGAGGGCATCCCCGTAGCCAACCCCGCTTTCGACGTCACCCCCCATCGTTACGTGACCGGCATCGTTACCGAGAACGGCATCGCCTACCCGCCCTTCGACCTGAGCTTGCGGCGGATGGTGCTGGGAGAGCAGGAGGTGTGATGGGCCTGTCGGTGGTCATCCTGTGCGGGGGACAGGGAACCCGCATGCGGAGCGGAACGCCGACGAAGAAGGAACTGGTGGAGATCGGGGGCCGGCCCATCCTCTGGCACGTGATGAAGATCTTCGCCACCTATGGCCACACCCACTTCATCCTGGCCTTGGGCTACCAGGCCGATGCGGTGAAGCGGTACTTCCTCGAATACGAGGCGATGACGCGCGATTTCACCCTCTGGCTGGGGGACAGCCGGCGGATCACCTACCACCAGCCCTCCGATGAGCGGGCCTGGCGGGTGACGTTGGCCGACACCGGGCTGCGCACCAACAAAGCCTCGCGCATCCGCCGGGTCGCCCACTACATCGAAGGGGAGACCTTCTTCGTCACCTATGGGGACGGCGTAGCCGACATTGACCTGGACGCGCTGCTGGCTTTTCATCGGGAGCATGGCCGGCTGGCCACGGTGACCGGGTTCCAACCCCGGTCGCAGTACGGCCTTCTGGAAGCGGATGCCGATGGGCGCGTCGTCAGCGTGCGGGAGAAACCCCGCCTCGACCACTGGGTCAACGGGGGCTTCTTCGTCTTTCAGCGGGGGGTGTTGGACTACATCGGTCCTGGGGATGACGTAGACCTGGAGCGGGAGACGCTGCCCCGCCTCGCCGCCGACGGCCAGTTGATGGTCTACCGTCATCGGGGCTTCTGGCGTTCGATGGACACTTTCAAGGAAGCCATCGAGCTGGACCGGCTGTGGCGGGAGGGTGCCCCGTGGGCGGTGTGGAAACGTGATAGGGGGAGAGCGAGTAACGAAGCAAAGAAAAGAGCAAAGGGATGGAGCAGCTAAACTTGTTCGCTTCGGAAGAGCGGGAATCCCGGAAGGACAAACGGCCTCCTCCACGGACCCCCCGTGAGCGCCTTGGAGCCCTGCTGGAGGCGGACCTGGACTTTCAGGGGGCGAAGACTGGCTACGCCTCTCACTCCTGGCACGCCTTCGCCGCCAAGTTCCCTCCCCAACTCCCGCGTCACTTCATCCAGGGCCTCACGGAACCGGGGGATGTTGTCCTGGACCCGATGGCCGGCTCCGGTACGGCGGTCGTGGAGGCGCTCCTGCTCCGACGGATCGGCATCGGCGTGGACCTGGACCCGTTGGCCGTCCAGATCGCCCAGGTGAAGCTCACCCACCTCCCATCCTCGAAGCTTCTCGGAGCGGCCAGGCGGGTGCTCTCCAAAACCCGACGGCTGCTGGAGGAAGGGGAAGCGATCACCCGCCGGCTGCACGCCTTCGACACGCCGACCCGGGAGTTCATCGAGTACTGGTTTCTCCCCGCCACCCAGAGGGAGCTGATGGCCCTGAGCATGGCCATCCAGGAGGAGCCTGATGCCAAAGCCCGGCGCTTTCTGCGATTGGTCTTCTCCTCCACCATCGTGACCAAGTCGGGTGGGGTCTCGCTGGCCCGAGACCTGGCCCACAGCCGGCCCCACCGTGATCTGGCAAAACGGCCTCGCAGCGCTCTGGAAGCCTTTCAGGTTCGCCTGGGCAAGGCGATGCAAGGGATGGAATCCCTGTCCAGGGGGGGGCAAGCCATCATCCTCCACGGGAACGCGCGGCACCTGCCGTTGGCCGATAACACGGTCCACTTGGTGGTCACATCACCGCCTTATGCCAATGCTATTGACTATATGCGAGCCCATAAGTTCTCGCTGGTGTGGATGGGAAAGCGGATTCCAGACCTTTCTCGGTGGCGGGGGCGTTACATCGGTGCGGAGCGGCTGGGCGACTTTGAGCCTCCTCCTTTCCCGACGGCGACCCAGCAGGTGATCCAGACCCTGGCAGAGCGGGACGCGAGAAGGGCGCGGGTGTTGGGCAAGTATTTCTTCGAGATGCAGCAGGTTCTGGGGGAGATGCACCGAGTCCTGCGGCCGGGAGCGGCGGCGGTCATCGTTGTCGGGACCTCGACGATGCGGGGGATGAATGTTCAGACCCACCTCTGTCTGGCTGAATTGGCTGAGGAAGTGGGGTTTGATTTGGTCCGCATTGTGGAACGGGGTATAGACCGGGACCGGCGGATGATGCCGGCGCGGTGGGGAGCGAAAACCACCCAGATCGAGCAGCGGATGCATCACGAATACGTGATCGGACTGCTAAAACCGGAGGAAGGATGAGCCTTCTCCAGGACCTGCGGGGCCAATATCATCGTCAGATCTGCCAGACCATCCTGGGTGAGCGCAATGGCGTCTTGAACAACGCGGATAAAGGCAGTCGGATCAGCCGCAAGTTGGCCCAGGGGATCGCAGAGCAGCTACCCTATGCTCTGTGCCCTCATCCTCCTTTGGGGCAACGAGCAGGAAGCCTTTTCGAGAAGGCAACCAGTTGGTTTCTGGAAGAAGCTTTTCGGTTATTGGCCCATATTCGCCCCGGTAGGTGGGGATTCTTCGTTGCTGACCCGGATCATCCTTCCCGAGACATCACCCATTTTGAGCAGTATGAGCATTTATCTTCACTCAGTCGCATCATCTCCGAACATCCTGAATTGTCCACGGTACTGGGCGCTGAATACTTGGTCAAGCCCGACATCTTGATCGGACGGTATCCGTTGGAAGATGCGGAGATTGATGCTCGGCAGGCTGTTCTCCAGGAGAGCGAGGCGGTCGCCCGTTTGACGCCCCTACGTAAGAAGAATCGGTCTCCTGTGACATGGTTGCTCCACGCCAGTGTCTCTTGCAAATGGACGATTCGCAGCGACCGCGCCCAAAATATACGTACTGAGGCATTGAACCTGATCCGTAATCGTAAGGGACATACACCGCACATTGTGGCTGTTACGGCTGAACCTATGCCGACCCGCATAGCTTCGCTTGCTTTGGGGACTGGTGACATAGATTGCGTCTATCACTTCGCGCTACAGGAGCTCATTGCGGCTACTCAGAGCGCAGGGAGTGAAAGCCAACAGGAGATGCTGGAAACACTCGTTGCAGGACGGCGGTTACGCGACATTACCGACTTGCCCTTTGACCTAGTTGCGTAAACAAGTGGACGCAGTTTGGTCAACGTTGCGAGACCAATCAGTTCTGGTCACCGGCGCAACCGGCTTCATCGGTCGGGCGCTGACCCAACGGCTGATCGCCTTGGGGGCTCAGGTAACCCTCTTCCTCCGGCCTCACCACGCCTCCAAACCGCTGCCCTGGTCTCCCTCGGGCGTCCATTGGGGAGAGATCCAGGATGGCGAGGCCGTGGCCCGGGCGGTGGAAGCGACGAGGCCCCGTTTCGTCTTCCACCTGGCGGCGGTGGGCGCCACCGAGCCCTGGGTGGACGAGGACCTGGCGCTGGCGGTGAACCTGCGGGGAACCCTTCACCTGCTGCGGGCCCTGCGCCGGCTCCAGGCGTCGGGGGAAGACGTGAGCCGGGTGGTCCTGGCCGGCACCGCCTACGAGTACGGGGAGCGGCGCGGCGTCGAGGGGCTGGACCCTCCCAACGTCTACGCGGCCTCCAAGGTGGCTGCCTGGGCCTTCGCCCGGGTCTACCATCGGGCTTACGGGCTCCCCCTGGTGGTCGTGCGGCCCTTCAACACCTACGGGCCGGGCCAACGGCCGCCCGCCCTGGTGGCCGCTGCGTTGCAGGCAGCCCTGGAGGGGCGTGACTTCCCCACCACGCCGGGGGAGCAGCGGCGCGACTTCATCTACATTGACGACGTGGTGGAGGGCCTCCTGGTGGCTGCCACCGCGCCCGAGATCGAGGGGGAGAGCCTGGACCTGGGCACGGGCATCTCCACGCCCATAGGCGAGGTGGTGACCCGCATCTACGAATTGGTAGGCGGACCGGGGCGTCCTCGGATCGGCGCGTTGCCCCCCCGTCCGGGCACCCTCTGGGACCTGCGGGCCGATGCCCGACGGACGACCCAACTCACCGGCTGGCAAGCCCGCGTGGGATTGGAACAAGGATTGCCCAGAACGGTAGAGCAGGCTCGGATACCATTGGAGGGGTAGGGGTATGGAAAGGGAAAAGCAAGTCATTACTCTAGAGCTGTCACCCGCAGTCCAGGAGGTCCTGGACGCCCTCGAAGGGGATACGGTGGGGCACAAGATCGCCCGACTGGTTTACAATGAGAGCCGGCGCTACCTGGAAGCCTGCGAGCGGGAGATCCTGGAGTTGGAGATGAAGTATGGTATGTCGTTTGAAGAATTCCAACGCCGCTTGCAGGAGGGAGAATTGGGAGACCCTTTCTCTTACCCCTTGGAAGAAGACGCTATGCGGTGGGAAGACCTGATCGCCGAGAAAGCTCATTGGCTGGCCCACTTGAAACGGATCGCCTCGGATGCGAGACCTTCTCCAGAAGTAAACGTAGACGATATTTGTACACTCAGGAGAAACAATGATTACAACGCTTGAGAGACTCGGTACGGCCCAGATCGTCGAGGCCCTCGAGGAGCTCCCGGCGGACCAGCAGAAGGAAATCCTGCGCCGGCAGATCCTCGACCTGGTGGCCCACTACACCCGGATCGCCCACGCCCCGCGCCCCTTCGTGCCCGGCGAAACCCGGGTCCACTACGCCGGCCGCGTCTTCGACGAAGACGAACTGGTCCACGCCGTGGACGCGGTGCTCGATTTCTGGCTCACCTTTGGCCGCTTCTCCCAGGCCTTCGAGCAGGGATTGAAAGCCTTCCTGGGGGTGCGGGACGTGATCCCCGTCAACTCCGGCTCCTCGGCCAACCTGGTCGCCATCACCGCCCTCACCTCCTCGCGGCTGGAGCGGCCCCTGCAGCCCGGCGACGAGGTGATCACGCCGGCGATGGCCTTCCCCACCACCATTGCTCCCCTGGTCCAGAACAACCTGGTCCCCGTCTTCGTGGACTGCGAGATCGGCACCTACAACCTGGACGTGGAGCAGTTGGAAGCCGCCCTCTCCCCCCGCACACGGGCCATCTTCTTCGCCCACACCCTGGGCAACCCGGCCCCAATGGACCTCATCGTCGAGTTCGCCCGCCGGCACGACCTCTACCTGATCGAAGATGCCTGCGACGCCCTGGGGTCCACCTTCGACGGCCAGATGGTCGGCACCTTTGGCCATTTCGGCACCCTCAGCTTCTACCCGGCCCACCACATCACCACCGGCGAGGGAGGGGCCGTCTTCACCAACCGCCCGCGCCTGGGCAAGATCGCCCGCACGGTGCGTGACTGGGGGCGGGACTGCTGGTGCGGCTACCGGAACCCGCCCGACGGCGTCTGCGGTCGCCGCTTCGAGTGGAAGATCGAGGCCCTGGGCACCACCTACGACCACCGTTACCTCTTCACCGAGATCGGCTACAACCTGAAGATGACCGACCTCCAGGCGGCCATCGGGGTGGCCCAACTGCAGAAGCTCCCCGACTTCATCGCTGCCCGCAAGCGCAACTTCCGCCGGCTCTACGAAGGGCTCAAGCCCTACGAGGAGTACTTGCTCCTGCCTACCTGGCACCCCAAAGCCGACCCCTCTTGGTTCGCCTTCCCTTTGCTGGTGCGCGAAGGAGCGCCCTTCCAGCGGGAGGACCTGACCCGCTTCCTGGAGTCCCGCAACATCGAAACCCGGCTCCTCTTCGCCGGCAACATCCTGAAGCAGCCGGCCTACCGCCACATCCGCCACCGGATCGTAGGCGACCTGCCCAACACCGACCGGGTGATGCGCAACGCTTTCTTCGTCGGCGTCTACCCCGGCCTGGACGAGGCCCGTCTGGACTACATGCTCGCCACCTTCGCCGACTTCTTCCGCCGCTTCGGATAGGGGCAAACCCGCAACCCGTAACACGCGACACGGGGCACATCTCGATGAAACTCACCATCCTGATCTGTGTCTACAACGAACGCAAGACCATCCTCACCGTCCTGGACCAAGTCCGCGCCGTGGACCTGGGAGAGGGCTGGGAGAAGGAGATCCTGGTCGTGGACAACTTCTCCACCGACGGGACCCGAGAACTGCTCCGGTCCGTGGAAGGGCCGGAGGTGCGGGTGATCTACCACCCCCGCAACCTGGGCAAGGGGGCCTCCGTTCGCACCGGCATCGCCCACGCCACCGGCGACTACCTGGTCATCCAGGACGCCGACCTGGAGTACGACCCGGCGGATTTGCCGCTGCTGCTGGAGAAGATCAACCCCACCCACACCGTGGCCGTCTTCGGATCGCGCCGTCTGGGCGGGCGGGCCATCTACCGCTACGCCAAGAACTACTGGGGCGTCGTCTTCCTGACGGCGCTGACCAACTGGCTTTTCGGGGGCCGGCTGACCGACGTGGCGGTGGGGACCAAGATGGTGCGGCTGGACGTGCTGCGTTCGTTGAACCTGCGCGGCTCCGGCTTCGACCTGGACTTTGAACTGCCCTGCAAGCTGCTCAAGGCCGGCCACGACATCGTCGAAGTGCCCATCTCCTACAAGCCCCGGACGGTCGAGGAGGGGAAGAAGATCCGGGCCTTCCGCGACGGCCTGCGAGCCCTTTGGGTCATCCTCCGCGAGCGCCTGATCGGGTAGATTGCATAATGGATTCCGAGGAACGAAAGCCGTTTCCCAACCGGTGGCAGAGCCGGATAGGTGAATATTTCGCCTCCTGGGCAGACCAGGTGGTCCTGGTCTACCTCTTCGGCTCCTGGGCAACAGGGCGAGTCTGGGCTCAGAGCGACTTGGACCTGGGCGTGCTCTTTGATAGGGCATTGCCCCGCCGGGAGCGATGGGAACTGACCCTCCGTTTCGAGGTTGACTTGGTCGGCTTGCTGAAAGACAAAGGAGAGATAGATGTGCGGGAACTGAATACCGCGCCGCTCGCCTTCCGTTACCAGGTGATCCGTCATCAACAATGCCTGTATGCCCGCAGTGAAGCCGAGCGAGTTGCCTTTGAAGCCTACGTGATCAGCGACTACTGCGATTTTAAGCCGGTTCGAGACCGTTACTACCGCTATATGGCCGAGCGACTCCGGCAGGGGGATGTAAACTATGCGCTTGCCTCTGGACAACGTCTGGTCGCTCCTCGACCTGCTACGTCAGCAGCGAGACCTTCTTCTGGAGTTACGAGAGATTGACTATGCTGACTTCCTTCAGAATCTCGAACGGCAGTACGCCGTCAAACACGCCCTTCTGCTGGCGATTCAGATCACGCTGGACATCTGCGCCCATCTGATCGCTATTGCCGGTAGAGGTGTTCCTGATGAATATCGGCAATTGCCTTTGGCCCTGGCCAAGATGGGGGTGATTTCTGACTCTCTTGCTGAGCGGTTAGCCCTGGCAGCAGGGTTCCGCAATCGCTTGGTGCATGCCTACCGAGACGTAGCTCTGGAGATGGTGTACGAATTTCTATTTGAGGACCTCGGCGACTTCGACGAGTTCCTGCAAGACGTCTCGAAGTTCCTGGAACGGATGTCCCGGAACCAGGAGGAGGGATGAGCCATGAAGGTGGTGATCACCGGCTCCATCGCTTACGACTACATTATGTCCTTCCCCGGCTACTTCAAGGAGCACATCCTGCCGGATCGGATCGAACGGCTGAGCCTCAGCTTCCTGGTGGATTCGATGCGGAAGCAGCGGGGCGGCTGCGCCACCAACATCGCCTACAACCTGGCCCTGCTGGGCGAGCGCCCCAAGGTGATGGCCACGGCCGGCGAGGACTTCGCCGAGTACCGGGCCTGGCTGGAGGCCCACGGCGTGGACACCTCGGCCATCGTCGAGATCCCCGGCGAGTTCACCGCCTCCTTCTTCGTCAGCACCGACCGGGCCAACAACCAGATCGCCAGCTTCTACACGGGGGCGATGGCCTATGCCCACACCCTCTCCTTCCGGGAGAACAACCTGGGACCTGTGGACCTGGTGGTCATCTCCCCCAACGACCCCCGGGCGATGGAGCGCTACGTGGAGGAGTGTCGGGACCTGGGGCTGCCCTACCTCTACGATCCCAGCCAGCAGATCGTCCGCCTCTCCCCGGAAGCCCTGCGGACCGGCATCGAGGGGGCCCGCATCCTGACCGTCAACGACTACGAGTTCGAGCTGATCCGGGAGAAGACGGGGCTCGCCGAAGAGGATGTGCTGGAATGCACCGAGGTGCTGGTCATCACCCGGGGTGAGCAGGGTTCCACCATCATCACCCGGAAGGGGCGGCTGGAGATCCCACCGGTCCCCCCCACCACCGTCGTGGACCCCACCGGGGTGGGGGACGCCTACCGGGCCGGCCTCATCAAGGGGATGGCGTTGAACCTGCCCTGGGAGATCGCCGGGCGGATGGGGAGCGTGGCTGCCACCTACGTCCTGGAGCAGGCCGGCACCCAGAACCACCGCTACACGCTGGAGGAGTTCGTCGCCCGCTTCCGCCAGCACTTCGACGACGGCGGAGCCCTGGACGCCCTCCTGACCCACGATACGTAACGCGCAACACGTCCCCATGTGGCACCCCCGGCGGTTGACCGATAAGGGCGAGATCCTGGCCTTCCTGGAGCAAGACCGCCTCTACGCCGCCTACGCCATCGGCGACCTCGAGGCCGGTCCCTTCGAGCTGAGCGACTGGGCCGGCGCCGTCCGGGGTGACCGGCTGGAGACCTTGGCCCTCCACTACCGGGGGCTGGACCCGCCGGTGCTCTTCCTGATGGGAGAGCCGGACGGTCTCCCTGCCATCCTGCGGATGATCCTCCGTCCTCGTCGGGTCTACCTGACCTGTCTGCAGGAGCACTGGCCGGCCATCCGGGCCTTCTACCGGGCCGATCCCCCCCAGGTGATGTGGCGGATGGTGCTGCGGCCGGCCGACTTCCGCCCGGTCTCCCACCCCGACGTCGTCCCGCTGGGGCCCATCGCCGTGCCCCAGTTGGAGCAGCTCTACGCCTTGGGCGGGGCCGACGCCTTCAGCCCCACCCAGGTCGCCACCGGCGTCTTCTACGGCGTCCGCCTTCACGGCCGTCTGGTCTCGGCGGCCGGCACCCACTTGGTCAGCCCCACCTATCGCGTCGCAGCCGTGGGCAACGTCTTCACCGCGCCCGAGTACCGGGGGCGGGGATACGCCACGGCGGCCACCAGCGCCGTCGTCGCCGAACTGCTAAAACGGGGCATCCAAGACGTGGTGCTCAACGTGGCCCGGGACAACGCGCCGGCCATCCGCATCTACCGGCGGCTCGGCTTTCGGGAACACTGCCTCTTCCTGGAAGGGCTGGCGGTCCGCCGCTGAGCGGGGAGAGCGGAGGGCAAGTGAGGTAAGGGAGGATGGAAACGGGCGCTTGGACCGTTGTAGCCGATGGGGAGGGAGCCCGCTTCGCCGTGCGGGTGGTGCCCCGGGCGAAGCGGAGCGAGGTGATGGGAGTCCAGGGGGAGGCCCTGAAGGTTCGGGTGGCCGCCCCCCCTGTGGAAGGAAAGGCCAACGAAGCGTTGCGGGCCTTCCTGGCCGAGCGGCTGGGCCTGCGCCGGCAGCAAGTGGAGATCGTCGCCGGCCACCGAGGACGCCGGAAGGTGGTGCGGGTGCAGGGCCTCTCCCCCCGGCAGGTGCGGGAACGGCTGTTGGGCCCCGAAGCCCCGGAGAAGTGAGCGTCGCACGATGGACCTATTTCGTCTCCTGATCGGTATGGTGCTCAGCAGCGCCATCGGACTGGCCGGCTACCGGGCCGAGGCGCTGTCGTTGAGCGGCGTCCTGGGAGCCATCCTCACCGGGACGGTGATCTTCGGCTTCGGCGGCTGGAGTTGGGGGTTGCTGCTCATCGCCTTCTTCGTCTCCTCCAGCCTGCTCTCCCGCTACCGGGAGGCGGAGAAGGAGACCCTGGCGGAGAAGTTCGCCAAGGGCCACCGGCGGGACCTGGGGCAGGCCCTGGCCAACGGCGGCTGGGGAGCGATCCTGGCCCTGGCCTACGCCTTCGGCGGCGGAGGGCGGCTCCTCTGGGCCGCCTTCACCGGGGCGATGGCGGCGGTCACCGCCGACACCTGGGCCACCGAGGTTGGGGTGCTCAGCCCGCAGCGGCCCCGCCTGATCACCACGGGGCAGCCGGTGCCCGTGGGGACCTCCGGCGCGGTGAGCCGGCTGGGCACGCTGGCCGCGCTGAGCGGCTCCCTCTTCATCGGCCTGACGATGCTCCTCTTCCAGGTCGCCGGCTCGGCCTTGGGGAACAGGCCGGGCCTCTGGAACGACGTCTTCATCGTGCCGGCCGGGGCGGCCGGCGGGCTGGTGGGAACGGTCGTGGACAGCCTGCTGGGGGCCACGGTCCAGGCCATCTACTACTGCGATCGCTGCCGGAAAGAGACGGAGCAGAAGGTCCACCGCTGCGGTCGGCGCACCCACCGCCTGCGGGGCTGGCGCTGGCTGAACAACGACGTGGTGAACTTCCTGAGCGCCGTGGCCGGCAGCGGAGCCGCCCTGCTGGTGGGGCTCCTGGGATGGGGGTAGAGCGATTCGTGTATTCGTGCCCCATTCGCGGAGTAACGCACGATGGCCCTGCTTGGAGAGTTTCTGATCAACCTGGCCGCCGGCCTGGCCTACGACCTGCTCAAGGCCGGCGCGGCGCGGCTGAAGGCGCAGGCCCTGGGCGAGCCGGCCCAACGCGCCCTGCGGGGGTGCTACGAAACCGCCTTCCGGGCGATGCTGGAAGAGGTGGCCACCGGCCTGACGCCTGATGACCGGCGCCGCCTGGAGGACATCCTGCGCCGGTTCGTGGCCCGGCCGGAAGTTGCCGAAGGGCTGCTGGCCCTGGCCCTGACCGGCGCGCCGCTGCCGGACCTGCCCGCCCTGGAGCGGGCTTTCGCCCGCCAGTTCGACTGGGCCGGCCTGGAGGTCGGGCCGGGGGCCCGGTTCGACCGGGCCATGCGTGCCCTCCACCGGGGCCTGACCACGGCGCTGCTGGAGGAGGCCGGCCGGCCCGACAGCCCCCTCTTCAACCGGGTCAACCTGGGGCGGCTGCTGGCCCTTCAGGCGCTGCTCCAGGACCCGGGGCGCGCCCTGGCCGGGGTCAACCGGCGGCTGGCGCGCCTGGAGGCCCGGGGCGGGCAGACGGTCTACAACATCGTCATCGCCCGGGCCACCGGCGTGGCCATCGGTGACGGGGCGACCGTGCAGGGCTCATTGCCCCCCGATGTGCAAGACGTGCTGGACGCGATGCTGGCCCTGCTGCGCGAACTACGCTCGGAAGCCGGCGGGCGGAGCATCGCCATCGGCGGCGGGGTCAGCGGCAGCATCCTCATCACCGGCGACAACAACATCGTCCAGGGCATCACCCACCTGCCCACCGACTACGGCACGCGCATCCGCAACTTCATCGTCGAGTACACCGGCACGCCCGAAGAGCCCGTTCCCTTCGGCGGGCGGGAGGCGGCGCTGGCGGAGTTGGACCGTTGGCTGGCCGACGCGGACGCCCCCCCTTACCTGCTCCTGGCCGCCCCGGCCGGTCGGGGCAAATCGGCCCTGCTGGTGCGCTGGCTGGAGCGGGTGCGCGAGCGCGACCCTGACCTGCCGCCGGTCTTCGTGCCCGTCAGCCTGCGCTTCAACACCGCCTCCCAGGCCGTCTTCTTCGCCGCCCTGGCCGCCCGCCTGGCCCACCTCTACGGCGAGAAGGTTCCCGCCGACCTGAGCCACGCCCCCGATTTCTGGCGGGGGATGGTGAGCAGTTTCCTGGGCCAGCCCCCACCCCAGGGCCGCCTGTTGGTGGTCCTGGACGGGCTGGACGAGGCCACCGACTGGGAGGCGGGGCCGGACCTCTTCCCTTTCCAGCCGCCGCCGGGGGTGCGCGTGGTGGTCTCGGCCCGCTACCTGGCCGACGAGGAAGGGCCGAGCGGTTGGCTGCGCCGCCTGGGGTGGGACCGCCCCGGCCTGGCCCGCCCCCTCGACCTGGACCCCCTCACCCGCGAGGGCGTGGCCGACGTGCTGGAGCGGATGGGCTTTCCCCTGGCCGAGTTGGGCCGCCGGGTGGACATCGTGGCCGAGCTGCACCGGTTGAGCGAGGGCGATCCCCTGCTGGTGCGCCTGTACGTGGGCGACCTGTGGCAGCGGGGGGAGGCGGCCACCCGCCTGCAGCCGGAGGACCTGCGAGGCCTGAAGCCCGGCCTGAAAGGGTATTTTGACGACTGGCTGAAGTATCAGCGTAAGCAGTGGGGAGAGAGGGCACCGCTCAAGGAGCAGGCCGTGCGGGAGGTGCTCAACCTGCTGGCGGCCGCCCTGGCCCCCCTGATGCAGGACGACCTCCTCCGCCTGAGCCCGGACCTGGACACTTGGATGCTGGAGGAGGCCCTGCGCCCCCTGGCCCGGCTGGTCATCGGCGACGGCCGCGAGCAGGGCTATGCCTTCGGCCACCCCCGCCTGGGCCGGTACTTTTGGGAGAAACTGGGCCGACAGGAACGGCGGGCCCTGGAGGAGCGCTTCCTGACCTGGGGGTGGGAGACCTTGGAAGCGCTCAAGCGGCGGGAGATGGCGCCGGCGGACGCGCCGGCCTACCTGGTGCGTGCCCTGGGGGGGCACCTGGTGCGGGCGAAGGCGGGGCCGGAGGAATGGTTACGGCTGGTAGATGGGGCTTGGGCGGCGGCGGGGGAGGCCCTGGAAGGGGCCTACGGCCTCTTCCTCCAGGACGTGCACCGCGCTTGGCAGGCCTGCGCTGTCGCCGACGGCGAGCGGGCGGAGCGGGGAGAGAGGGCCCCCTACCTGGGCGGGGAGGTGCGCTGCGCCCTGGTGGAGGCCAGCCTGCACGCCCTGGCCGGGAACTTGCCGCCGGAACTGGTGGAGGCAGCGGTGGCGAAGGGGGTATGGACACCCCGCCAGGCCCTGGCCCACGTGCGCCAGATGCCCGATCCCCGGCAACAGGCCCGTGCCCTCGCCGTCCTGGTCCCCCACCTGCCGGCCCCGCTGCGAGAGCAAGCGCTGAGGGAGGCCCTGGCCGCCGCGCGGGAAATCAGGGATGCGGCACCACGGGCCGAGGCACTGAGGGAACTGGCTCCCCACCTGCCGGAGCCGCTGAGGGAGCAGGCGCTGAGGGAGGCCCTGGCCGCCGCGCGGGGAATCAGGGATGCGGCACCACGGGCCGAGGCACTGAGGGAGCTGGCTCCCCACCTGCTGGAGCCGCTGAGGGAGCAGGCGCTGAGGGAGGCCCTGGCCGCCGCGCGAGAGATTCGGTGGAGCGATGACCGGGCCGAGGCCCTCGCCGCCCTGGCTCCCCACCTGGCCGAGCTGGGGTATCTCCAGGAGGCCCTGGCCGCCGCGCGAGAGATTCGGTGGAGCGATGACCGGGCCGAGGCCCTCGCCGCCCTGGCCCCCCGCCTGGCCGAGCTGGGGTATCCCCAGGAAGCCCTGGCCGCCGCGCGGGCGATTGGGCACGAGCGATCCCGGGTCGAGGCCCTCGCCGCCCTGGCCCCCCACCTGCCGGCCCCGCTGGGGGAGCAAGCACTGAGGGAGGCCCTGGCCGCCGCGCGGGAGATTCGGTGGAGCGATGACCGGGCCAGGGCACTGAGGAAACTGGCCCCCCACCTGCCGGAGCCGCTGCGGGAGCAGGCGCTGAGGGAGGCCCTGGCCGCCGCGCGGGAGATTGAGTGGGAGTGGAGCCGGGCCAGGGCCCTCGCCGCCCTGGCCCCCCACCTACCGGCTCCGCTGCTGGAGGAGGCCCTGACCGCCGCGCGGGAGATTGGGGATGCCGATGACCGGGCCAGGGCCCTCGCCGCCCTGGCCCTCCGCCTGGCCGAGCTGGGGTATCCCCAGGAGGCCCTGGCCGCCGCGCGGGAGATTGAGCAGGGGTGGATACGGGCCGAGGCCCTCGCCGCCCTGGCCCCCCGCCTGGCCGAGCTGGGGTATCACCAGGAAGCCCTGGCCGCCGCGCGGGAGGTTGAGGAGGGATGGAAACGGGCCCGTGCCCTCGCCGCCCTGGCCCCCCACCTACCGGCTCCGCTGCTGGAGGAGGCCCTGGCCGCCGCGCGAGAGATTCGGTGGAGCGATGACCGGTCCGAGGCCCTCGCCGCCCTGGCTCCCCACCTGCCGGAGCCGCTGGGGGAGCAGGCGCTGAGGGAGGCCCTGGCCGCCGCGCGGGCGATTGGGCACGAGCGATCCCGGGCCGAGGCCCTCGCCGCCCTGGCCCCTCACCTGCCGGCTCCGCTGGGGGAGCAGGCGCTGAGGGAGGCCCTGACCGCCGCGCGGGAGTTGCCGGAGTGGGAATCTCTCGGGATCCTCGAGACCATGCGCCCACGGGCCGAGGCCCTCGCCGCCCTGGCCCCCCGCCTGGCCGAGCTGGGGTATCCCCAGGAGGCCCTGGCCGCCGCGCGGGCGATTGGGCACGAGCGATCCCGGGCCGAGGCCCTCGCCGCCCTGGCCCCCCGCCTGGCCGAGCTGGGGTATCCCCAGGAGGCCCTGGCCGCCGCGCGGGCGATTGAGAGGGAGTGGAGCCGAGCCGAGGCCCTCGCCGCCCTGGCCCCCCACCTACCGGCTCCGCTGCTGGAGGAGGCCCTGACCGCCGCGCGGGAGATTGGGGATGCCGATGACCGGGCCAGGGCCCTCGCCGCCCTGGCCCTCCGCCTGGCCGAGCTGGGGTATCCCCAGGAGGCCCTGGCCGCCGCGCGGGAGATTGAGCAGGGGTGGATACGGGCCGAGGCCCTCGCCGCCCTGGCCCCCCGCCTGGCCGAGCTGGGGTATCACCAGGAAGCCCTGGCCGCCGCGCGGGAGGTTGAGGAGGGATGGAAACGGGCCCGTGCCCTCGCCGCCCTGGCCCCCCACCTACCGGCTCCGCTGCTGGAGGAGGCCCTGGCCGCCGCGCGAGAGATTCGGTGGAGCGATGACCGGTCCGAGGCCCTCGCCGCCCTGGCTCCCCACCTGCCGGAGCCGCTGGGGGAGCAGGCGCTGAGGGAGGCCCTGGCCGCCGCGCGGGAAATCAGGAATGCGGCACCACGGGCTGGGGCACTGAGGGAACTGGCTCCCCACCTGCCGGAGCCGCTGGGGGAGCAGGCGCTGAGGGAGGCCCTGGCCGCCGCGCGGGAGATTGAGAAGGGATGGGGACGGGCCAAAGTCCTCGCCGCCCTGGCTCCCCACCTGCCGGAGCCGCTGCGAGAGCAGGCGCTGAGGGAGGCCCTGGCCGCCGCGCGGGAGATTGGGGATGCCTATAGCCAGGCCGAGGCCCTCGCCGCCCTGGCCCCCCGCCTGCCGAAACCGCTGCGAGAACAAGCGCTGAGGGAGGCCCTGGCCGCCGCGCGGGAGATTGAGAAGGGATGGGGACGGGCCAAAGTCCTCGCCGCCCTGGCTCCCCACCTGCCGGAGCCGCTGCTGGAGGAGGCCCTGGCCGCCGCGCGGGAAATCAGGGGTGCGGCACCACGGGCTGAGGCACTGAGAGAGCTAGCTCCCCACCTGCCGGCCCCGCTGGGGGAGCAGGCGCTGAGGGAGGCCCTGACCGCCGCGCGGGCGATTGGGGATGCCGATGACCGGGCCAAAGCCCTTGCCGCCCTGGCTCCCCACCTGCCGGTTCCGCTGCTGGAGGAGGCCCTGGCCGCCGCGCGGGAAATCAAGGATGCGGCACTACGGGCCAAGACACTGAGGGAGTGGGCCTCCCACCTGCCGGAGCCGCTGGGGGAGCAGGTGCTGAGGGAGGCCCTGACCGCCGCGCGGGAGATAGGGGATGCCGATGACCGGGCCAAAGCCCTCGCCGCCCTGGCCCCCCGCCTGGCCGCCTGGGCGGAGGAGGACCGGGCCACCGTCCACGCCCTCTGGCGGGAAACGCTCCCCTCCCTGGCCCGCCGCACCCGCCGCCACCTCCTGGCCGACCTCCGCGCCCTGGAGCCCCTCATCGCCGCCCTAGGCGGCACCGAGGCCGTTGCCGAGACCTCCCGCGCCATCCGCGATGTGGGTCGGTGGTGGCCGTAGGGCCGTCCACGAATGGGGCCACGAATGCCCGAATAGGTTCCCACCGCCATTCGTGTATTCGTGAACAATTCGTGGACGGCCGCCCGCCATTCGTGCATTCGTGAAAAATTCGTGGACGGCCGGCCCACGCCGTCCACGAATGGGGCCACGAATGCACGAATAGGCCCCGCCGCCATTCGTGCATTCGTGAGAAATTCGTGGACGGCCGGCCCGTGCCATCCACGAACGGGGCCACGAATGCCCGAATAGACCCCGCCGCCATTCGTGTATTCGTGAACAATTCGTGGGCGGCCGGCCTGTGCCATCCACGAATGGGGCCACGAATGCCCGAATAGGTTCCCGCCGCCATTCGTGTATTCGTGAGAGATTCGTGGCCGGCCGGCCCGCGCCATCCACGAACGGGGCCACGAATGCCCGAATAGACCCCGCCGCCATTCGTGCATTCGTGAGAGATTCGTGGACGGCCGGCCCGTGCCATCCACGAATGGGGGCGCGAATACCCGAATAGGTTCCCGCCGCCATTCGTGGATTCGTGGGAGATTCGTGGACGGCCGGCCCGCGCCATCCACGAATGGGGCCACGAATGCCCGAATAGGTTCCCGCCGCCATTCGTGCATTCGTGAGAAATTCGTGGAGCGTGACCAAAAGCTGTTGAACCACTGAAGCGCTGAGAGAAATGAGCTCACTGAGGAGTTGCGCGCCTCCTCCCCGTCGTCAGGGCATGGCCTTGCCGACGACCTAGGCCGCCCTGCCCAAGGCTCAGTGTCTTCACCTCCCTCAGTGCGTCAGTGATTCTGAGGGCCTGGTTGGCGGACGGACAAGCTGTCAACGGATTGGGAACGGATTGAACGGATTTGGAACGGATGGGGTGGTGCTCCCAAGAGGGCTTGTCCAGACCTTCGCACCGCTTCGTGCTCTTTGAGCTCTTGGTGTCCTTCGTGTCTCCCACCGTGGCCGGAGCGGACGAGCTGTCAACGGATTGGGAACGGATTGAACGGATTTGGAACGGATGGGGTGGTGCTCCCAAGAGGGCTTGTCCAGACCTTCGCACCGCTTCGTGCTCTTTGAGCTCTTGGTGCCCTTCGTGTCTCCCACCGTGGCCGGAGCGGACGAGCTGTCAACGGATTGGGAACGGATTGAACGGATGGGAGGCATAGTCCTCAGTCCTCGGTCCACAGTCCGCTGCTAGGCTGCTAGGCCGCTAGGCCGCCAGTCGCTATGCCGCTATGCCGCCCTGGAACGGATAGCTGTCAACGGATTGGGGAACGGATTGAACGGATGGGGGGCTCCCAAGAGGGCTTGTCCAGACCTTCGCACCGCTTCGTGCTCTTTGAGCTCTTGGTGCCCTTCGTGTCTCCCGCCGTGGCCGGAGCGGACGAGCTGTCAACGGATTGGGGAACGGATTGAACGGATGGGGGACGACGGCTCAGTGTCTTCACCTCCCTCAGTGCGTCAGTGATTCGGAGGGCTTTTGAACCGAGCGTGACCGGAAGCTGCTGGGGTAAAGATGCAGGGGCGTTGCGCTTCTACCGCCTCCAACCCATTTTGGTCACACTCAAATTCGTGGACGGCCGGCCCGTGCCATCCACGAGCGGACGCCAACTACCGGATGAAGCTCTGCGTCCAGGCCGGCCGGTCCGGCTTGGGGTCCATCGCCTGCCAAGCCTCGTCCGTCAGCCGGTCGGCCATCGGCTGCTTGAACTCGTAGTAGCTGAAGGTCGCCCCCGTCATCAGCCAGACCTGCCCCTCCACGGGAACCAGGACGTAGAGGGTGAAGGCATCCCCCACCCCCTCCTCCAGCACCTGCCCGCTGTTGGGGTCGGTGTGCACGTCGGCGACGATGGCCATCCGCTCATCGGCCTCCGACGCCACCTCCTCCTGGATGACCGGCGAGAAGGTGGTCAGCGATTCCAGGGTGGAGCCGATGCGGCGCAGGGTGGCGTACTCCTCCGCGCTCAGCGTCTCCCCTCGCAACTCCTTCTCGGCCATCGTCTTGAGGGCGAGGAGGAGCGATTCCATCCGCTCCAGCTTCTCCCGGGGCTCCTTGTCCAGCAGCCCCCGGCTCTCCAGCCCCTCCCGGGTCTGGCGGGTGAGCGCGGCCAGCCGGGCGTAGACCTGGGGCCGGGGCTCGACGTAGGCCGGCGGACGCTCCGGCTCCGGCATCGCCCCCGTGGCCCGCACGGTGTAGCTCTGCTTGGCGTAGAGGATGGTGTCGTGGCGCAGCTCCGTCCAGGAGCCCAGCCAGGTGTGCAGGTCCTTGTCCACCCAGGCCGTCGTCTGCATGAAGGCGGGATACCCCTCCCCCGGCGGCGTCAGCAGCGGGAGCAGGCTGTAGAGCCAGTTCCAGTAGAGGTTGCCGGTCCACTGCTCCTCCGGCAGGGCGGCGAAGGCCCCCCGAAGCCGGGCCACCTGCTCCTCGTACCCCTCGTAGTCGGCGTCGCCCTCGGCCCGCAGGATCTCCAGCGCCCGCTCCGAGCCCAGGACGGCGGGGATGTCGAGCCCGCGCGGGAAGCCCCGGATGGGGCCGGCGTCGGACAGGACCAGGGTGAAGGGCCGGCCGCTGCCCCGGTAGCGCCCCACCCGGTCGTAGACGAGCTGCTGGAAGATGTAGCTGTCGGGGATGAAGCGCTGGCCCATAAAGCGGAAGGAGCGGGTCTGGGCGACCACGTCCTCCCAGTCCTCCACGTAGCCGCCGACGATCTGGGGGGGGCGGAGGGTGGCCGTCCGCTCGCGGAAGGCGTCCAGCCGTTCGTCGTCGGTCAGGTCCTCCAACGTGGGCAGCCCCCCGTAGACCTGCCGGGCCAGATCGGTGTAGTCGTAGACGGTCAGGTCGTCGGCCGCCCCGACGAAGAAGACCGTCGGCTCGTAGATCCGCTCCCAGGTCTCCCGTTGGTCGCGTTGGTGGAGGGCCAGGACGATCAGGAGGGCCTGCCGGGTCTCCCGCCGGGCCTGCTCCTCCTCCCGCACCGTCGGGTGGAAGCCCATCCGGCCATACCACATCATCGCCCGGAAGTAGCGCTCGAAGGTCTCGTTGCGGGTGTAGTGGCCCCGGGGGACGTACTGGCTGTAGTCCTCGGGGTAGCCGAAGATGGGGGAGGGGGCGAAGCCGGCGTGCCGCTCGATCAGGCTCAGCTCCTGCTGCACCACCTCCTCGACCGGCGCGGGGATGGGGGCCGTCGGGTCCAAGAGCCGGCGGGCGACGGCGAAGAAGGCGACGTTCCGCCGGGCCGCCTCCTTGACCGGCTCCGGCGCAGCCCGGTACTGGGCCTGGGCCTCCTCCAGCATCGCCTGGGTCAGGGCCTCCAGATCGGCGACGAAGTGGCGGTACTCGGCCAGGCGCAGGGTGTAGTCGTAGAGGATGTGGTAGGTGTGGAGGAGGGCGTCGGTGGTGACGAAGATGGGGAGACCTGCCTCGGCGGCCCGCTTGTAGGGCAGGTAGATCTGGGGCCAAGCGCCGGGGACGACGACGAAGCCCTGGGCCTCCAGAGCGGCGGCCTGGGCCTCGTTCAGTTGGAGGGCCAGCTCGGGGTTGGCGATGCTCCCCAGGTCGAAGGAGTAGGGGGCCACCGAGGGCGTGACCTCAACGGCGACGGGCTTGTACTCGGCGAAGTGGCCCCGGGCCGTGGTCAGGCCGGTGATGGGGGGGAGCGGCGTTGGCGTCGCCTCGACCGTCGGGGGGAGGGGCGATGGGGAGGCAGGCGCCCCTTCCTCGGGGGGGCGCGTCGGCGTCTCCCCCGGCGAAGGCCGGGCGCAGCCGGCCAGGATGAGCAGGCTGAGGATCCAGAGGCTTCTCACGATCGCTTTCGCCATTGGGCACCCCCTCGTTAACCAAGTTCAGCCTACCCTCCCGCAGGTTCCCGGTCGGAAACGCGCTTAACCTGCGGGAGGGTGAACGGTTACGTTATCTCCCCGCAGGGTGTTTCCCTTCGGCCCGGCCCGGGGAACGTCCGGGCCGAGTGGGCAGCACCCCGCAGGCCGTCTCCCAGCCCCCGAGGGAGGCTTTTCCCGTCTTGGCCGGGCGGTTCGGCGGTCGGCCGGCAGCCTACCCGCCGGGCCGGTCCGCCGGCCCCTGGGGAAGCGCCTCCGGCCTGCTCCGGGCTTCCGGGCCGCGCGGCACCCGTCCATGCCGAGAGGGCAGGCCGTCGGCAAAGGGGCCGCCCACGATCCCGGGCCCGACAAAGAGGGGGATGCGATCGGGTTCCTGGCCGCTCAAGAGCCCCCGGAAAAGGGATGGCGCTCCGGAGTTCCTGCGTGCAGCCGTTCGTAGAGGCGTCCGAAGCCCATAGGACCTGCCTCTAGGTCCATCGCCACCGTCACCGTCTTGGCCCGGTCCGCCATGCGCACGGTGATGTAGGCTGCCGGCTGGCCCGCTTCCCCCGTCTTCGGTCCGTACCAATCCTCCCATTGGAAGAACCCTTCTTCGATGATGAACCGGAAGAGGTTGGCCAGCTCCTCCTCGCTCAGACGGCCCTCCCAGAGGGTGGGTTGTCCTTGGGCGTCGTACTCGACCCAGACGATGCGCCCATCCCCCCACACCCGCACGTCGGGAACCCGGTCCTGCGCTCCGGCGGTAGTCAGCGGCCCGCCGAGGACGTCGGCCTCGATGACCAGGGCCTCGGGGCGGCGGTCCCAATCCACCGGGATGGGGGTGACGGGGACCCGACAGCCGACCGGCAGAAAGGTCATAACCATCAGGCTCAAGAGGACAGCAGCGACTCTTCGGGCCATCGGACTCTCCAGAACGGGCATGGCTCCGGGCGTTTCCACCCTTCATTATACCCCACGCCCAACCAGAGAGCAAGGGAGTGACGGCCGCGGGCCGAGCGGCATAGCGGCCTGGCGGCCTGGCGGCGGACTGCGTAGCCGACCACGGACCGCCGACCGCCGACCGCCGACCGCCGACCGAGGACTAAGGACTACGGACCAAGGACCATCCAACCACCCCAAGCATCAGCCCCAGCAGCAGGGCTCCCAGGCAGAGGCCGGTCTTCTCCGCCATCGGTTCGGTGGAGGGGGCGGGCGTGGACGACGGGTTGCCGACCTGAGCCGTCGGGCCGGCCTCCGGCGTGGCCGGGAGCGGGGTGGGCAGCTCGATGGGCTCCCCCTCCCCCTCGACGACCTGGTAGGCTGTCTCCCCCACGACGACGATCACCCGGCGGCCCAGGGCGAAGTAGGCCCCCAGGTCCGGTCGGGCCTCCAGCAGCCGGAAGTAGTCCTCCGACCCGAAGCCTACCCGCCGGGGCTGCATCCGGGCGGGGTCGAAGGTCGTGTCGGTCCAGACGCCCTCGCGCAGGACGAAGGTCTTGGGGCCGACGACGCGCACGGGCGCGGCCTCCGGGCCGGCCTCCCCCGGCATCCCCGTCGGCACCTCCATCGGCACCTCCGCCTCCCGCATCCCGCCCACCTCGGCCGCCTTCTCCACGGCGGGCGCACCCACCGCCTCCGCCGTGGCGGCCGGGAACTGGGAGAGCATATCCTCGGCGGCCCGACGCCGGCCCTCCTCTGTCAGGACCTCGGTCGGCTCCTCTACCAGGTAGGAGGTGTAGGGGGTGACGATGCCGTAGCGGACGCTGAGGGCCACGATCTCGTCCACCAGCTCCCGGCTCTCGCCGTGCAGCCGGATCTGGTCCAGCAGGTAGCCGATCTTGCGGGTCGCCCAGAGGCGGGGGATGGCCGGATCGCCCCCCTGCCGGCGGAAGGTCAGGCCCTCGTAGGTGAACACCTGGAGGCGGTCGTCCACCCGCCCGGTGAGGCGGAGGCGGGCCGTCCCGCCCTCGCGGTAGCGCCCGACGACGATCAACTGGCTGCCGGCGAAGAGGTCGGGCAGGGGGTAGGGGTAGAGGTCCTCGACCTGAACCCCCTCCACCTCCAGGCGCAGGTCGGTCAGCACCGGGGTGCTGATCTTGGCGTAGAGGCCGGAGACCACCTCGTCAATCCGCTCGCCGGGCCGGACGTAGAGGCTGACCCCACCGTGCTCCCGGGCCAGCGTGTCCAGCAGCACCGTGTTCACGTCGTCCCCCACGCCGAAGGTGAAGACCCGCACGTTGGGGGGCAGCGCCTGGGTCACGTTGTTCAGGATCTCCGGCACCTCCACCACGCCGCTGGTGGGGAGGCCGTCGGTCAGGAAGAGGAGCACCGTGGGGCGGGTGGGGTCCACGCCGGCCAGCGTCTCCAGCAGCGCCCGGTTGATGTCGGTGCCGCCGACCGCCTGCAGCCCATCCACCCAGCGCAGGGCGGCCTCCCGCTCCTTCAGGGGCTGCGGAGAGCGGGCGAAGGTGCGCACGCCGGTGCTGAAGTCGGTGATGTTGAAGCGGTCCTCGGGGTTCAGGTGCTCCAGCACGTAGCGCAGCGCCGCCTTGGCCTGGTCCAGCTTCTCCCCCTCCATCGAGCCGGAGGTGTCCAGCACCAGCAGCACGTCGCGGGCCACCACCGCCTCCTGCTCCACCGCGACCCGAGGGGCGACCAGGAGCAGGAAGAAGCCGTCTTCTTCACCCTCGCGGAAGCTGAGCAGGTTGGCCCCCACCTCCTCGGGGGAGACGGTGTAGTAGAGGACGAAGTCCCGGTCGGGCAGCACGTCCTGGGCCTCGTAGCCGACCGTGGCGTGGTAGTCGTCGGGCCGGTCCACCGCCACCCGGTGGCTGGAGGAGTAGACCGCCTTGATGGGCACATCCGACTCGATGGAGACGTTGATGCTGACCGACTCCAAGGGGCGGGCGGAGAAGCGCTCGGTGTCCAGGGGATAGACGTAGCGGACCAGTCCGTCTTCGATGGGGAGCACCTGGCTGTACTCCAGTTCGATGCGGCGCTCCTCCCCCGGCGGGATGGGGAAGATGCGCACTTGGAAGGCTCCCCGGCCCAGGTACTCCAGGAGGGCGGGGTCACGGCGCCGGCGGACGATCTCCTCGTAGATGCGCCGGGCCTGGTCGGCATCCAGCACCTTCCCCTCGACCCGCCGGCCGTCCACCCACATCGCGAAGTCCTGGACGGAGGCATCGGCGGGCAGGGGGAAGATGTAGGTCCCTTCCAGCTCCCAGCGGGATTCGTTGACGAAGACCTGGTCCACCCGGGTGGTGGCCACCTGGTCCTTGATCGTCACCGTCACCCGATGGCTCTTGATGGTCAGCCAGACCGGCTCCGGGGCGGGCGGGAGCGGCGGCGGGTCCACGATGATGATGCCGTCGGCCGCTGCCGGCAGGACCGTGGTCAGGGAGAGCAGGATGCTCAGGACAAGGGTAGCGAAGACGGTGCGGCTCCTCATCGTTCTCCTCCATCGCGCATCGCGCAGGGTGTCGCCGGTGTCATTCGTTCACCGTGTCTACTCAGCCTACCCTCCCGCAGGTTACCGGTCGAGGTGCTTTCAGCCCCGATGGGCTGTTTGAAGCACGGCTTCGCGTCGGAACACGTCTAACCTGCGGGAGGGTGAACGGTTACCGTTCACCTTGTAGACGCCGATGGGATGGAGGAGGTTCCCGTCAAAGGACGTCGGCAGGCTCGCCCGAGGCCGGCGCTCTCAGGCCGGGGCGGCTCACCCGCCCGACCCCCCAGCCCACCAGCAGGCCGGCCACCGCGTCGGAGAGGTGGTGGACCCCCAGCGCTACCCGGGAGAGGCCCACCAGGATGGCCCAGAAGAAGAGGAGGGGGCGGGCGACCGGGCCGACGAGGGGGGAGAGGGCGGTGGCGACGGCCATCGCCCGGCAGGCGTGACCGGAGGGGAAGCTGTGGGCATCGGGGCCCAGGTAGGGGCGGTTGGAACTGCCCGGCGGTCGCTGACGCCGGAAGAGCCCTTTGAGGGCCAGAGTGACCAGGGCGGCGACGAGGGTCGCCCGCCCAATGGCCCGTCCCCGGGTCCGCCAACGCGCCTCCGGCCGCCGCCAGGCGACCAAGCTGAGGAGCGTCCACACCCAGATGTCGCCGGAGCGGGCGAGGAGAAAAGCCAACCGTCGAAGCCACCCATTGCGTACAGCTTGCATAGAACCACCGCTGATCCAGAGGATGCAGGTCCCACGGGGAGGAATTATAGCCGATTACCGACCGCCGAGCAACGGGTGTCAACGGCCGACGGCAGACCGAGGACCGAAGACCAAGGACTATTTGCCGATTTTCCAATCCTGGAGTACAATCCCTGGTCGTATTCTAGAAGCCCACCGGTGGGGTTCATCCATCCTGCCTACGCCGACGCTGCTTTGCCGACCTCCGCAGGCCGGTCGAGCAGCTTCCTCGCTGTTTAGGGCCGTTGTGCCCGAAACCACTTTCACAAGGAGCAAGTAGAAGGCCTATGGACGAGACACCCGGAAATGCCACCTCATCCGAGAGCGCCGAGGCTTCGTCCCGTTTCGCGTCCTTTGCCCTCCCCTCCCTCGTGCCAAGGGTCCGTCGGCTCCAGGTAGCGCTTCAGGATCACGTGGGGATCCTGGGCTTGGTCGTCGTCGTGGTCCTCACCTTCCTCTTCCTGCCCCCCTTTCAGGTCGTGCGCCGCCTGGGGGAGTCCGGCTACACCTTCTTCTCCGCCGAGCAGCCCACTGTGGTCCACCCCGATGGCCTCACCGTCCAGGTGGACCCCGATGACCTCCAGGGCCGGTTTGGCGTGCGGCTCAGCGCCGTACCCTCGTTGAACTTCCTGGAGGGCTCGGCGGGCAAGGCCCTCTACAAGGCTGTGGAGGCCCTTCCTCCCTACCTGACGGTCAAGAGCCCTTACTACCGTCTGGAGAGCCGGGGGACGACACCCCGCCAGGTGGAGATCCGGGTGCAGATCCCGCCCGACCTCCAGTCCTGGATGGCGCTGGACCTCTACACCTGGGATGGCGAGCGCTGGTCCTGGGTAGGCGGTCGCCGAGATGCCCAGGCGGGGGAACTGGTCCTGCGCACCGACGAAGTGCCCGCCTCCCTTGTCCTCGTCCAAGCGGCCGCGCAGCCCCCGGTGGTGGGGGTGGAGTTGCCGGCCGGCACCACCCTGGCCGGCAGCGCGATGGGCGACCTGATCACCCAGGTCTACCCCCTGGGTCTCCTCCTGGGCCTGGACGGCGGGGTGACCGGCGATCCTGACCGGCTGCTCCAGCCCTCGGCAGGCGATCCCTACCCCCTGCTCCCCTCGCTGCGCAACTGGTCGGCGGAGACGGGCCGGGTCAACCAGGGGCTCCTGAATGACCTGTTGAGCGACCCGACCCTCCAGCAGACCCACATCGAGACCATCGTCCGGCTGGTGGTCGAGCGGGGTTACGCCGGGGTGGACGTGGACTACCGAGGCGTGACGCCCGAGGCCCGGGAGGCCTACACCGCCTTCATCCAGGCGTTGGCCCGGGCTCTCCACGATCAGAACCGGCTGCTCTCGGTGACCGTCGAGGCTCCGCAGCCGGCCCCCGATGGAGCGTGGGACACCGGCGGCTACGACTGGCGGCGGCTGGGGATGGCGGCCGATTTCCTCCGCTTCCCCCTGCACCGAACGGGTGGGGAGCGGCTGGAGGACCTGCTGGCCTGGGCGACCGGTGAGGTGAGCCGCTACAAGCTCCAGCCCATCCTCACCTCCCTCAGCGTGGATGAGGTGGCGGGCACAGAGACCTTCGTGAGCTACCAGGAGGCCCTCTCGCACCTGGGATCGGTGCAGGCCGAGCCCTCGGCTTCCGTCGTGATGCCGGGGCAGGCGGTCCGCCTGGACCTGCAGGACCCCCGCCTCCGCTACGACAAGGCGGCGGGCCGCTACACCTACATCTACCAGGACGCTGCCGGACAACTGCACACCGTCTGGCTGAGCACGCCTTCTGACCTGGCTGCTCAACTGGACCAGGTGCTCCGTTACCAACTGGGAGGGGTCACCATCCGGGGGCTGTTGGAGCCGGGCAACGCGCCGGGGATGACCGACGTCGTCCGCAGCTACCGGGATCAGGCGCTGGCCCAGGTCCCGCCCTCCCTGCAGGTGCTCTGGACGGTGCAGGGGCCGGAGGGGCCGGTCCAGGAGACCCGGCCTCTGGATTCGCCCTCCTACGAGTGGACGGTGCCGGACCGACCGGGACAGCAGGTGGTGATCGCGGCGGCGCTCCAGGGGAGCGGGGCGGTGCCGCTGGGCGAGGTGGCCCTGCGTATCGCCACCCCGACGCCGGAGGCCACGCCGACCCCTACCGCGATGCCTGCCGCGGCCGCCGGCATCACCTCTACCGTCGGGGCGACCCCTACCCCGATCGCCGCTGACTGCCTGGATGCGGCTTTCGTCGCCGACGTCACCATCCCGGATGATACCCAGTTGGACAACGGGGCGGCCTTTGAGAAGACGTGGCGGTTGAGCAACAACGGCTCCTGCGAGTGGCCGGCCGACACCGTGCTGGCCTTCGTCAGCGGGGAGCCGATGGGAGCGCCTGCCAGCGTCACCGTGGGGCCGGTTGCGCCGGGCAAGAGTGTGGACATTACCGTGAAGATGACGGCGCCGGCGGAACCGGGACGCTACCGGGGCTACTGGCAGCTCCAGGCCGGCGGGACGACCTTTGGTGACCAGGTCTACGTCCAGATCATCGCCGGAGAGCTGCCCACGCCGACGCCGGGGGCCCCTCCGCCCTCGTCACCGCCGCCCGTAGCCCGGGGGAACTTCGAGCTGGGTGGGCACATCCGCACCTGGAACTACGTCCAGCAGATGAAGTACGCCGGGATGACCTGGGCCAAGACCCAGGTCCACTACGGCCAGGATGCCTCCGGCTGGATCAACGCGGCCCACGCCAACGGCTTCAAGATCCAGTTGAGCGCCCTGGGGCGGCCCGATATGGTGACCCAGCCGGGCTTTGAGCAGAGCTTCGCCACCTGGGTGGCGAGCCTGGCCGCTGCCGGGGCGGACGCCATCGAGGTCTGGAACGAGCCCAACATTGACCGGGAGTGGCAGATCGGCTACATCAGCCCTCAGGCCTACACCAACCTGCTCTGCACCGCCTACCAGGCCATCAAGGCGGCCAATCCCAACACCCTCGTCATCAGCG